>JAEEGL014849001.1_pt1 | contig 59090 bp, 50 predicted proteins | sample 9134231 | NCBI WGS metagenome assembly JAEEGL01 (sample SAMN16246548, study PRJNA631951) | gut metagenome | biome: gut microbiome; feature: rumen; material: fiber-attached | host: Bos | place: Iran: Karaj | collected 2018-10
CACGGCGATTATGAAGGCGATGAGATGCAGCTGCCCGCAATGTTCATCCTCAACGAGGACGCAAATGTTGTATGGGCTCACTATGCACAGAATGGCCTTGACATGCCTCTGGTAGAGGATGTCCTTGAGATGCTGCCCGACGCACCCAGCTACGAGCCCAGAAAGCTCAAGGCCGGCGACAAGTTCCCCAACTTCACCTACAAGACCACATGGGAAGACGGAAAGACCACCGACGAGCTGTTTGCAAAGGCAGACAAGACCGTTTACTGGGTACTCCGTTACCTGGGCTGCACCGTTTGCAGACTGGATGTTGAGATGGTCAAGGAAAGATATGCAGAGTTCCAGGCTAAGGGCGCTCAGGTCGCATTCATGATGCAGAGCGACAGAGCTCACGGCCTTGCAAACTTCGGCGAGGACAGCTCCGCACTGCCCTTCGATCTGATTCTGGACAACAAGCTTGACATCTATCAGAGCCTTATGATCGAGGCTGCCAAGAGCAAGGGAGACCTTGTAGACGAGGCCGGACGTCCCAAGATCGTTGAAAAGAGCAAGAAGTGCAGAGAGTACGGCTTCTCCCACGGCGATTACGAGGGCGACGAGCTCCAGCTGCCCGCAATGTTCATCGTTGGCAAGGATGGCACCGTTCTGGATGCTCTCTATCCCACAAGCCTGATGGATATGCCCACAATTGACGAAGTTCTTGCAAAACTGTAGTACTGTAGAATTACACAAGCCGGGCGATATGGATACTCCATATCGCCCTCTTTTGTACATGACCGGAGGATAGAATGGCAGGTAAAAGGCTCAATACAGGGGATAAGTTCCCCAATTTCACATATAACACAGGCTGGGAGGAAGGAAAGACTACGGACGAACTGTTCGCAAAGGCCGACAAGACTGTTTTCTGGGTGCTCCGCTACATAGGCTGCACCGTCTGCAGGCTGGATGTTGAGATGATCAAGGAGAGATATGCGGAATTCCAGGCTAAGGGTGCCCAGGTCTGCGTCCTTATGCAGAGCGATCAGGCTCATATAAAGAAGGAATTCGGAGAGGACAGTTCCGTGCTGCCCTTCGATCTGATCTGCGACAATGCCCAGGAGATATATCAGGCTCTGGATATAAAGCCTGCAGCAAGCAAGCTCAAACTGCTCGGCGGCATTTCCGAGATAGGAAAGATGAAGAAGAAGTCCGACAAGTGCAAGGCTTACGGCTTTGAGCACGGCGATTATGAGGGCAACGAGCTGCAGCTTCCTGCGATGTTCATAGTGGACAGGGAAGGCACAGTGGAATTCGCACATTACGCCAAAGGCATAGTTGACATGCCTGTTATAGATGAGGTTCTGGCTAAGCTGTAAAGCCGCATCTTTATATACGCAAAATACTCATATTCATATAAGTAAAGATCCGGAGCACCATCTGCTCCGGATCTTTGCTGTTTGATTCCTGATGGCTTTCATGCCGCTCAGGCCTTAGTTTGTGCAGGCTTCTTCAGTATCTCAGAGCTTAGTTTACAGGCCTCTTCGACATCTCATACCGTCGTTTGCGAGCTTCTTCAGTGTAGTGTCTCAGGCCGTCATTTGCGGACTGCTTCAGAGTTTCAAGCCTAAGTTTGCAGGCTTTTTCAGCATCTCAAACCTAAGTTTGCAGTCTTCTACAGTGTTGCAGGCTTCATCAGCATCTTAAGCCATCGTTTGCAGTCTTCTTCGGCATTTCAGGCCGTCGTTTGTGAACTTCTTCAGTGTAGTGTCTCAGGCCGTTGTTTGCAGACTTCCCCAGTATTTCATGCCTAAGTTTGCAGGCTTCTTCAGCATCGCCGGCCGTCGTTTGCGGACTGCTTCAGAGTTTCAAATCTTAGTATGCAGGCTTCCCCAGTATTTCGAAATCGTCGATCTTGCAGATTCCTTTTGCATCCTCGACAAAGAGTAAGCCGATGAAGCGCCTTACGATGGCGTGTTTTTAACTATTAAGTTGTATATTATCACCAAAAGCAGGATTATTTAATTAATGGTGATATCTGAGTTACAGGGGAAAAGTGGTCTTGTATCACCACAGAATAGAACAATTATAATTCGGTGATACAAATACATTGAAATCACTCTATAAAAGCTAAGATTTATAGGCGTGAACCACGTTCATTCATAATTCACACTGTAATTCCGCTTGTATTATTCCTAAAATTTATCACCAAGTAATGTCAGTACAGCATTGTGGTGATAAACTGGCACATAATCGTTTAACTTCTGTATCACCAGATGACTGATAATCAATAAACTGGTGGAAAAAGACATGTAAAAATGTAATTCATCCGCAGGGGCTTATTCTAATTAGTAGTCATCTGCAAGATATCCCGTTGTAATTCGGAACAAAATAAAAAATCCGAAGCGTTTTCTGTGCTCCGGACTTTTAGTGTTTGGTTCTTGAGGGCTTTCATACCGCTAAGGCCTTATTTTGCGGGATTTTGCAGCATCTCAGGCCTTGGTTTGCAGCTTTTGCAGTATCTTCGGTCTTAGTTTGTAGGCTTTTGCAGCATCTCAGGCCTTGGTTTGCGGGCTTTTTCAGCATCTTGGGCCTTGGTTTGCAGGCTTCTTCGACATCTCAGGTCTTAGTTTGCAGGCTTTTCCAGCATTTCGAATTCACCGACCTTGTAGATCTCTGCAGCTTCCTCGCTGAAGAGGAAATCGATGAAGAGCTGGGCTTCTTTATAATGCTGGGTGCTCTTGCATATAGCTGCGGTGAACACCTGATCGTATTCCCTGTCATCCTCGCCTATGGCCTTGCCTTTGAAAGCATCCACACGGCTGTCGCTGTAGATCTTGTCGTTTTCGTTGGGATTAGCTTGGGTCTTCGCTTCGTCATTGTAGACTGCGCCGATATATTCTGCATCCAGCCAGTTCATGCATATGGGCTCGTCGCAGATGTAGATATCGCAGTCGTAGCCGGCTTCGATCTTGGCCGCGTGCATGTCGTTGTCATCGTAGTTGATGGTGAGTACGATATTTTCATTGAGTCTGCTGAATTTGTCAACCAGACCGGAAACGGCAAGTATGGAATCTATGGGCGCGAAAACATTGAGCGTAATAGTCTTGTTTTTCCTGACGCTGCAGGCGCTGAGGGCAAAAACCATGCAGAATGCAAGAAGCAGAGCTGCGGTTTTCTTCAGTCCTTTTCTCATATATGTTAAACTCCTTCAGTTGATTGAAAAATCACATAGTAAATCCTTGCCTTGAGGGGCAAGTTGAATTAAAATATTCAAGTCAATATAGCATACTTTTAGAAAGGTAACAAGTCTAAAATGATAAAAAAACTGGCATCTTGCGTGAGGGAATACAAGTGGCTCGCCTTTGTAACGCCTCTCCTGATGATAGGAGAGGTGGTCTGCGAAACCATGATCCCTTACCATATGGCAGATCTTATCGACTTGGGCATTGAGGCAGGAAATATGGCCATGATAGAGGCCATAGGCCTTAAGCTGCTGGGCTTTGCGCTCTGCAGCATGGCCTGCGGCGGGCTGGCCGCTATCACTTCCTCCGTGGCATCGGCGGGCTTCGCTTCCAATCTGCGCCACGACATGTACGACAAGATCCAGAGCTTTTCCTTCTCAAACATCGACAAATTCTCAGCCAGCGGTCTGGTAACAAGAATGACCACGGACGTGACTAATGTCCAGATGGCTTTTGGCATGCTGCTGCGCATGGCTTTCAGAGCCCCGGTGATGCTTATCTTCACTAGCTTCATGGTGGTCCGCATCAATGCGGATCTGGCCAGAATACTGCTGGGTGCGCTGCCCATACTGGCTGTAGGCACCTATTTTGTCATGACCAGGGCCCACAAGTGGTTCAGACGCATGTTCGACATCTACGACCGCCTGAATCAGGTGGTGCAGGAAAACATCCGCGGCATACGCGTGGTCAAAGCCTTCGTAAGAGAGGATCACGAGAGGGCCAAGTTCAAGGGCGTGGCTGACGATGTGTACAGCACCAGCCTTAAGGCAGAGACCATCATGGCCTTCAGCGAGCCCGGCATGATGATAATCATGTACACATGTACTCTTCTGGTATCCTGGTTCGGCGCCAAGCTGGTGGTGCAGGATGTACTCACCACCGGTCTTCTGACCACCTTCCTGAATTACGTGATGCAGGTCCTTGGCAGCATGATGATGCTGGCAGGCATCATGATGATGATGACCATGTCCGCAGCTGCTGCAAACCGCATTTTCGAGGTGCTGAACGAAGAATCCGATATCAAGGATGCTGACGATCCTGTCATGGAAGTAAAGGATGGTTCCATACGCTTTGAAAACGCAGGCTTTGCCTATGGTGAAGGCCGCAACTGCCTGAACAATATCGATCTGGAGATACGCTCCGGGGAGACCATAGGCATAATCGGCGGCACCGGAAGCGGCAAGACCTCGCTGGTACAGCTGATCCCCAGACTCTATGATGTCAACGAAGGCGCTGTCTATGTGGGCGGCGTCAACGTAAAGGATATGGATCTGACCGCTCTGCGCACTCAGGTTGCCATGGTGCTTCAGAAGAACATCCTGTTCTCCGGAACCATAGCTGAAAACCTGATGTGGGGCAATCCTGATGCCACAGAGGAACAGATGTGGAACGCGCTCGACTGGGCTCAGGCGGACTTCGTAAGGACCTACGAGGACGGACTTGAGCACTGGGTGGAGCAGGGCGGTTCCAACTTCTCCGGCGGCCAGAGACAGCGTCTTTGCATAGCAAGAGCGCTTATAGGGCATCCCAAAATACTCATTCTGGATGACTCCACCTCTGCAGTGGACACCCATACTGAATCCCTTATCCGCCAGGCCTTCGCGGAAGAGCTGCCGGATATAACCAAGATCATAATCGCCCAGCGTATAAGCTCCGTCAAGGACGCGGACCGCATAGTTGTAATAGATGGCGGCAGGATAGACGGCGTCGGAACCCACGAAGAGCTTCTGGCAGGAAATGAGATCTACAGAGAAGTATATGATTCTCAGACGAAGGGAGGTGACTTTGATGAGCCAAACTAAAGAAAACGTTAAGACCGCTCAGACAGGAATTCCCTACAGAGTCGCCCACCCGAAGGACGCAAAGTCGCATTCAAGAGCTAATCCCGCCAAGATGATGCAGGGCGGCCCAAGAAGAGGCCCCGGCGCTACAGGCGGAAGGGTAAAGCTTCAGGCGGACACTGTGCCTACCCTTAAGAGGCTTTTCGCCTACATAGGCCATGGCTACCTTCCCTTCTTTATCCTTGCGCTGGTATGCATGGTGGTGGTGGCGCTGATCAGTGTCAGAGCATCCCTGTTCCTGAAGACCCTCATAGACGATAACATCAAGCCGCTGCTTCTTATGAGTACGCCGGACTACTCCGGGCTCAAAAAGGCCATACTTACAATGGCAGGGCTCTACGCGGTTGCTGTTGTGGCCAGCTTCTCCAGAAGCATGTTCATGAGAGTCGTAAGCCAGGGCGTGATCAGGGAGATCAGGACGGACCTTTTTAATCACCTTCAGACTCTCCCCATCAGCTATTTCGACACCCATCCCTACGGCGATGTGATGTCCCGCTTCACCAACGACACCGATTCCATGCGTCAGGTCATCTCCCAGAGCCTGCCCCAGGTGCTGAGCTCTATGGTGACCATAGTCAGCGTTTTCATCGCCATGGTACGCCTTTCATGGAGGCTCACCATAGTGGTGCTGATCTGCGTAGTGGGGATCTATTTCATAACCATCACCATCGGCGGCCGCAGCGCCTTGTTCTTCAAGGCCCGCCAGAGCGCACTCGGTGAAGTAAACGCCTTCATCGAAGAGATGATGAACGGTCAGAAGGTGGTCAAGGTCTTCTGCCATGAAGACGAGTCGATGGAGGAGTTCAATTACCTGAACACAGACCTTCGTCAGAAGACCACCAAAGCGAATTCTTACGCGATGGTGCTCGGTCCCATAATGATGAACCTGTCCAATGTGCAGTATGTTATAGTTGCCGTGATAGGCGGCTGGATGGCCATCAGAGGCATGGGACACCTGACCCTGGGCTCCATAGTCTCCTTCCTGACCCTCTCCCGCAACTTCAGCCAGCCCGTGAGCCAGATTTCTCAGCAGATCAACTCCGTGGTAATGGCTCTTGCCGGCGCCACTAGAGTATTCAAGGTAATGGATGAGGCTCCGGAGCTTGACGAAGGCACCATCACCATGGTCTTCGCGGAAAAGGCGGAGGATGGCACCCTCACGGAAAGCAAGACCCGCACCGGCCACTGGGCATGGAAGATACCCGAAGGGGATGTTGATGCGGTCATCGAGGAAAAGGCAAAGGATTACATACAGAAGAAGGACGGCTATTACCTGCAGGAGCTGCGGGGCGACGTCCGGCTCCACGATGTGGACTTCAGCTATACTCCCGAAAAGCAGATACTCTACGATATAAATCTTTATGCGAAGCCCGGTCAGAAGATAGCCTTCGTAGGCTCCACCGGCGCCGGAAAGACCACCATCACAAACCTGATCACCCGCTTCTACGATATACAGAAAGGCCAGATCAGCTACGACGGTCTGAACATCATGCGAATAAAAAAGTACGACCTGAGGCTTTCCCTTGGCATAGTGCTGCAGGATGTGAATCTGTTTACCGGAACCATCGCGGACAACATACGCTACGGCAGGGCTGATATAACTGACGAGGAGGTCCGGGCCGCGGCAAAGCTGGCCAATGCGGACAGCTTCATAGGGCTGCTGCCTGAGGGCTACGACACCGTAATAAGCGGCACCGGAAGCCAGCTGTCCCAGGGGCAGTGCCAGCTGCTGTCTATCGCAAGATGCGCAGCTGCCGATCCCCCGGTGATGATACTTGATGAGGCCACCAGCTCCGTGGATACCCGTACTGAAGCGCTGATCCAGGAGGGCATGGATTCACTGATGCACGGAAGGACTACCTTCGTTATAGCCCACAGGCTATCCACAGTGCAGAACGCCAATGCCATCATGGTACTGGAAAACGGCCGCATCATAGAGCGGGGCGACCACGACGACCTGATAGCTCAGCAGGGCCGCTACTACCAGCTGTACACAGGAAACAGCTCAAAGGCAGCAAAATAAAAACTATTTAATCGATAAACAGCTGCAGGTCTTATGACTGTGCAGCTGTTATTTTCTCCTTAATTGACTTTTGTCGAACCGCGTTTTATATTAAACATATAGGTAGATATTAGTGATCTGAATTTTCATTTACAGCTTAAGAAAGGAAGGCCCAGAATGCCTGAAAACAAAGCTCCGGAAGCTGCTGTCGAAAAGAAAAAAGCCGATCTCGACGACAGCGCAAAAAAAGTCATACGTTATGGCATAGCACTCATACTGTTTCTTATCGTAACCAACCCCGCGATGCTGTTTTTCCTCCCCGAAGGGGCAAAAAGCAGCCTTAAGCGCATCTGGCATGGCCTCTTCGGCAATGTGGACAAGGTAAAAGACGCCATCAGCATCAATTTCGTGTCCATATTCCAGATAATCGCCATAGTTCTGATGCTGCTTCTGCTTGTAAACCTCATAAAGCTGATCATGAAGAAGCTTCAGCCCAGGTTCAAAAGCGGAAAAGCCCAGAGCATCGCCTCCATGATAGTCTCCTTCAGTTCCTATGCAGCGGTCCTGATAGGCATAATAATGTCCCTGAGCGCCATAGGTGTGAACATGAGCACCATATTCGCTTCCATAGGGATCGTCGCCTTGATCATAGGTTTTGCGGCAGAGAGCCTTATCGCAGATATCATCACAGGAATCTTCCTGGTGTTCGAGGACGAGTTCAATGTGGGCGACATAGTTGAGATCAACGGCTTCAGAGGGACTGTCACCAGCATAGGCGTCCGCGTGACCTGCGTGCAGGACATGGGCGGCAATGTAAAGATCGTGAACAATTCCTCCATAAAGGATGTGCTCAATCGCTCCAAGACCAGCAGCCGCGCCATCTGTGATGCTCCTATTGCCTACTCTGCAGATCTTGCAAATGCTGAACAGGTCCTGAACGGCATACTGGATACAATGCCGCAGAAGTATCCCGATAAATTCCCCAAGCGCCCCGAATACATAGGCGTGCAGGCTTTGGACAGCAGCTCCGTTAATCTGAGAGTTGCAGCCGAGGTGGAGGAAAAGAATGTATTCTCCGCAGCAAGGCTTCTTAACCGCGAGATAAAGCTGGGCTTCGATGCCGCAGGCGTGGAGATCCCCTTCCAGCAGGTAGTCGTACATCAGGGGAAATAACCCATGAAGGATACTGAATATAATTTCAGCTCCTCGGGAGAGTATTCACCTCCCTCCGGGGATGAATTCAATATGGACCCGGTGAAAATGCCTGCCCAAAGGACCTTGGAGGAGGCTCCGGAAAAGAACAGTCAGCGCCTCAAGGCCATGAGCCGGCAGGCTGCAGCCAAAGCCGCCGCAGTGCTGCTCAGCGTCGTGCTGGTGACTGACTCTTTTGGCATGGATATTCTGGGCGGCTCCGGTCCAAGGGAAAATGTCGTCCTGGAGCTTACGGCGGAGCAGTACGCCTTTTTAAGCACGATTTTCCGGATGTGCATGGACCGCGTGGGCGGTGAGATCGTGTATTCCATCAGGTTAGCAACACTAGCCTCACATGCGGTGGAGGGACTGGAGGAAGTCAATTGGTTTGATGGTACAAACGCCTACTCTTATTACGCGCGGACAAAGGGCGTGCCCGGATTCAGGTTCAGCTACCTGTACAACGGAGACATCTGGAGAGGTGGATCAGTCATAGAATTCTATTACGACGGGGTACAGGAACCGGACACAGATTATCTGAGTATATGGGCCAGTCCTTACGAATATGGTGACGGTTTTTCCTGTACATCCCAGATCTTTACGATCAAAAAAGTGGATGAAGACCGTCGCCGCATCACTGAGGCAGAAGGAAGCTGCCTGAGCTACAGCAAGGGCGGGGAGCTGGTTGTCCGGAAAGGATCTTTTTCCGAGCATGTTGTAAACGGCAGTGCGGAGATCTTTCTGGATGACGGAACGATCTCCCTTGAATACGATATCCTGCCGGGTACAGATGTCACAACTGTTCTGAATGTGACAGGCTCCTATCTCAGGGGTGAGAACCTTTCGCTGCAGGATGATGGTATATACATCCATTCAAACTCTAACAGAGAGTATTTCAATTACCTCTCAAACATAAACTTCCCGGAGGATCCCTTCTACTGTACCAGCATTCAGGGTACAGGCATATTCTATTCCGCTGACGACAGCGATGATGGAAATGAGCCGGCTGAAGGGGACGGACAGTATGCTGAGCCCGCTGATGATGCTGTGGAAATAGAACTGACGGAGGCTCAGAAATCCTTCCTGGACCAGCTTTACGATGCCTGCCTGACAGAGGATAAAGAAAGTATCCAAAGCATACTTGGATCCCGCAGTGTAAGCTTTGCCGACTATCTGTACTACGACGGAGAGAAGGCCTGGGATCGCATGAGCGAAGGGACCCGGACCTTGTATGTAGATCCCTTCAGCAAGTCCGATCCGGAGGATCCATCAGCAAGCATGGATGCTCTGCAGGCGGATTTTTACTTTAACGGATCAATCGCTGAAGGGTCCAAGGTGCTTGAGGCTTACTACTGGGTCTATACGGCTGACTCCGGAACCGACATCAGTTTCAACTTCGCGGTCGTTACTGTAACGGAAGTGGGAGAGAATGGCGTTCCCTCCGCTATCAGGGGCTACAACGATGAGTCGTTCTTTGATGCTGACGTAGGTAATATTCAGCTTTATGAACGCATGTATTATGAGGGCCTCTTTGTAAAGGATAAGCTGCCGGATCTTAACTGGAGCAGCTGGCTGCTTCATGACGGCGTCTTCAGATTCATAAGCCCGTCTGACGATATGGACAGGTCCCTGAATGTGGAAAAAGGATATCTAATTCCTGACAGCGATATGCGTCTTGACGATTACGGTGGAGAACTCTCTGTCGCGATCCCCGTGTACTTCAATGGTCAGGATTACACGAGCATAGGGATGAAAGCCAATTATCCGGATGATCCCTATTATCATACGGAATGGCAGAATATAAACGATCTCCATATCCTGTTCAGGGATGAAAACTGAGACTATATATTTTCTAAATAAACGCTATAAAAGTGATAAGGGTCGATCCCATATCACTTTTTTCTTGACCGCTTATGTGGAATGAGTTATCCTTAAATAAGGTAATGATTAACCCGTCCTGCGAGAGGAGATAATTATGAGATACGAAAGTTTTGTTAAGGAGTTGGCGGAAAAGTATGCGGAACAGGGCATCGCAGATCCCGACAATTTCCCCAATATAGAGCTTTATCTGGACCAGATGGTGGGCTGCCTGAACAAGGAACTGGCCATTTACGGCAGCGAGAAGAATCCTCCGGTGACCAAGGCAACCATCAGCAATTACACAAAGCACAAGATGCTGCCCAAGCCCGTGGGGAAGAAATATACCAAAGCCCATCTGGAGCTTATGACCACTGTTTTCTATCTTAAGAACTGCTTCAGCATGGAGCAGGTGCAGCGGCTCATGGCCCCTATTATGGAGAACTATGAGTCCGAATGGGACGAGCGGCTGGATGTGGATGCCATGTATAAAAATATCAGGGAGCATCTGAAGGAGGACCAGGGTGATTTCTCCGGAGAACTGAAGGACCAGATCATATCGAACAAGAAGTTCCTTTCGGATATGGGCTACGAGACAGACGATTATTCGGAGATATTCATGCTCATACTCAGCCTGGTGATGAAATCCAACGCTGAGCGCTTCGTTGCGGAAAAGCTGCTGGAGGAGTATTTCGAGAAGTAAGGGGAAGCAAGGGCTTCGAAAGACCGTGGGCCAGCGCTTAATTGAGCAGCAGCTGATCTGGGGGCTAATGAGAGATTAAAAGCGCCGCCTTGAGAGGCGCTGCCTGCGTGATAATACCTGGTAATATGGTCAATAGAAAAACCGGCGGATGCGTAGATGCATCTGCCGGTTCTGCATTATTTATTTATCTTTTCTTACAATCTTGATGGTATTTCTGAAGCCTTGAGGCTTGTCGTTTTCTGGTCTGCGGGAGCGGTCCCGGTCTCTGCCGCGGTCACCGCTTCGCTGCCCGTGTGTTCCTTCATGGTCATAAGCGTTCCTGTTTCTACTCTGTCCGGACTGCCTTTCGCCGGCATTTTCAGCTTTTCTTTCGCGCTTTCCGCCGGCATTTCTTCCTCCGCCTTGGGAATTCCGCCTTCCTTCTTCGCCCTCGGGTCTTCTTTCGCGCTTTTCTCCTGCGGGAGCGGCGCCGCATTCGGCCTGCTTTATGGAAAGCGATATCCTGTGCTTTGCCTCATCCACCTCAAGCACCACCACCTTTACGATGTCGCCCACGGAAAGCACCTCGCTGGGGTGCTTGATGAATTTATTTGTGATCTGTGAGATGTGCACCAGGCCGTCCTGATGGACACCGATATCCACGAAGGCTCCGAAGTCTATCACGTTGCGCACCGTGCCCTGAAGCACCATGCCTGGCTTAAGGTCCTTAATGTCCAGCACGTCCTTTCTAAGGACCACGGGAGGCAGCTCCTCTCTGGGGTCGCGGCCGGGCTTTATGAGCTCGTCAGCGATGTCCATCAGGGTGGGCACGCCCACGCCGCACTGCTCTGCCAGGGCCTTTGCTCCTGCCGCGGCGATGCGGTCCTTAAGATCTCCAAGGCGGCGTTCACGCACGTCCTCCATGCCGTAGCCGCAGGCCTTCAGCAGCTTTTCGGCTGCCTCGTAGCTCTCGGGATGCACGGCGGTGTTGTCCAGTATCTGGGGGCTTTCGGGCACCCTAAGGAATCCTGCGCACTGCTCAAAGGCCTTAGGACCCAGGCCCTTGACCTTGTTGATCTCCTTGCGGTTTTTGAAGGCCCCGTTAGCTTCTCTGTATGTGACTATGTTTTTTGCAGTGGTCCTGGTAAGGCCTGATACCCTCAGCAGCAGGGAGGGGGAGGCGGTGTTGATATCCACGCCCACGGCATTTACGCAGTCCTCCACTACGGCAGTGAGGCTCTCCTCCAGGCGGGCTTGGGGCATATCGTGCTGATACTGGCCTACGCCTATGGCCATGGGATCTATCTTGACCAGCTCTGCCAGGGGATCCTGGAGCCTTCGGGCAATGGATACTGCGGAGCGCAGGTTTACATCGTAGTCGGGGAATTCCTCCGCTGCCAGCTTGGAGGCGGAGTAAACGGAAGCGCCTGCCTCGTTCACCATGGCGTAGGAAAGGCCTGCGTTCAGGCGGCTTATCATCTCTGCTGCCATGGCCTCGGTTTCTCTTGATGCGGTGCCGTTGCCAATAGCTATGTGCTCCACCTTATGCTTTCTGACCATAATGGACAGCTTTGCGATGGCCTCTTCCTTCTGGCGTTCGCCAAAGGTGGGATAGACTACTGCGGTGTCCAGGACCTTGCCTGTGCCATCCACCACAGCCACCTTGCAGCCGTGGGAATAGCCGGGGTCCAGGCCCATTGTTACCTTGCCCTTTACAGGGGGCTGCATCAGCAGCGGTTTCAGGTTCAGAGCGAAGTTGTGGATGGCTCCCTCGTTGGCGGCGTCGGTTAGGCTGCTCCTGAGCTCTCTTTCAAGAGAAGGCCAGATGAGTCTGTCGTAGGCATCATCGGAGGCGGCGCGGACCAGAGCGGAGCAGGGGTTTGCGGCTGCCAGCTTTTCGGGGTCAAGAGCACCGGTGCCTGCGGACTTCGATCCTTTTTCTGTCTTTACGGACTGAGCGGCCAGCTTTTCTCTGGCGGCCTCGTGCTCCAGCTCCACCGTCACCTTAAGGAATTCTTCCTTTTCGCCGCGGTTTAGGGCCAGCACCTGGTGGCCTGCGATCTTCTTCGCAGGGCTGCTGAAATCGTAATAATTTCTGTAGACCGAGTCCTCCTCGGGTTTGGCCGCAACACTCTTTATCACAGCGTTTTCGGCCATAATGTCCCTCAGAAGCTGGCGGTTTTCGGCGTTGTCAGAAATGCTTTCTGCAATGATGTCGGAGGCGCCTGCAAGAGCATCAGCTATGCTCTCTACGCCCTTTTCAGCGTCCACAAAGGGCAGTGCCAGGTCTGCCGGGTTTACTGCAGGATCCTGTTCCAGCAGGGCTTCAGCCAGAGGCTCCAGACCCTTCTCCTTTGCGATGCCTGCCCTGGTGCGGCGCTTGGGCTTATAGGGCCTGTAAAGGTCCTCCAGCCGGGCCAGGGTCTCCGCTGCATCGATCTCCGCAGCCAGCTCCTCTGTCAGCTTTCCCTGCTCTTCGATGGATGCCTTGATGGTCTCCTTGCGCTCCTCCAGATTTCTCAGGTATTTAAGCCTCTCCTCCAGAGTCCTGAGGGCTGTGTCATCCATGGATCCGTGGACCTCCTTGCGGTAGCGGGCGATGAAGGGTATGGTGTTGCCCTCGTCTATCAGTGCTATAACGTTTTCTACATAGTCCAGTCTGGTATTAAGCTCGGCTGCTATGGTCTGTGCGATCTTGTTCATGATTCTCCTTTATGGTATCCGGTGCGGGCTCCATGGCCCCCATCCGGCTGATTATCTGTCATTCATCACCCGTTTTCAGATGACGAATTAATATACCACATCCCCGGGGTTTTTTCAAAGGGATATCAGCGGCCACGGCGTCGACATTATTTGTGTAACGATTGTGCTCACTGGGATTCTGATTCTGCAGTTTCTGACAGATGCAGCACAATGGAGAAGTGTTTTCAGAAAAATAGTCAAGCTTGATTAGGACTTAAGAGTTTTGGACTTCAACAATGCCTGTTTGAAATCAGTATGAGCGATGGTAAAGTGATGCAATATCGAGTTTCCTTATGGATAAAGGCGCTGAAAGGCTATGCCGATCAAGATGTACAGGGTAAGGGCAATTAGTTGAGGGCGGCCTCTTCACTTTTTTCTGCGTGGAAGGGGTGCTGTTTGGAGGATTGTCAGAAAACGCTGTGGCGTTATCCCTGTGCGGGTGAAGCGCCGGGGCGGTCCGATGCCTGAGCTTACTGCATTCCTTTTTTAGTATGTTAAAATTTTGCGAATTGTGTTATGATAATTAACAGTAATAAAAGAGGAGGTCTGACATGACTTTAAAGAATAAAAAGCTCTGGCTGCTGGATCTGGATGGAACCATCTACCTGAGCGAAACCGTTTTTGACGGCACCATAGATTTTCTGAATCACGTAAAAGCCCATGGCGGCCGCTATGTGTTCCTCAGCAACAACTCATCCAAAGGCACCGAGACCTATATAGAGAAGATGGCCCGCATGGGCATCGAGGCTCATCCCGACGATTTCCTTACCTCCACAGATGCTACCGTGGACTACCTGAAGGAAAACTACGCTCCTGAGACTAAATTCTATGTGCTGGGCACCAAGTCCCTTAAGGATCACTTCCGCGCAGAAGGAGTCAAGGTCGTTGAAAGCTATCAGGATCTTCCGGACGCTCTTATACTGGGCTACGATACGGAACTCAGCTACAAGAAGATAGAGGATGCCTGCATAATTCTGGGCAGGAGAGTCCCCTACATCGCAACTCATCCGGATCTGGTATGCCCTACCTGGTACGGCTACGCACCCGATGCGGGCAGCTTCATCAACATGCTGGAGGAGGCTACAGGCCGCAGACCTGACAAGATCATCGGCAAGCCCCAGCCCGAGATGATTTATTCCGCGATGAAAAAGTTCGGCGCAACACCTGCTGAGACCTGCGTCATCGGCGACCGCATCTACACAGACATTGCAAGCGCCGTAAACGCAGGCGTGGACAGCATCTTCGTCCTTTCCGGCGAAGGCGTGGAGTCCGACATAAAGAAGTACATGGTTCAGCCCACATACATCATGGGCAATATCCGCGAAGTGCTGGAAGTAATAGAAGCATGATAGCATACGTCTGAGGATCGCCCCGGCGGAAGGATCCTTAAGACATGAACTAAACCGGAGGTTCTTTTAATGAAACTCAACTACAAACGCACGCTTTGCGTAGGCTTCGCATTCTTTCTGATCTGCGCCTTCTGGCAGGCCTACGACAACACCATTCCCCTTATTCTGACCAACAAGTTCGGCATGAGCCAGAGCTGGTCAGGCGTTATCATGGCGCTGGACAACATACTGGCGCTCTTCATGCTGCCCCTGTTCGGAGCTATTTCCGACCGCTGCACAAGCAAAATGGGACGCCGCACGCCCTTCATTCTGGTGGGCACACTGGTGGCAGCCATAGCCCTGATTGGCCTTTCCGCAGCGGACAGCCTGCAGCTGAAAAATATCGCCGATGTCTCTAAGATCGATGACCCTGCAGCTCTCGAAAGTATCTACGATGCTGAAAAGGATGCCACTCTTATGACTCCCGGCGGCGACAGATTCGTCCTGGGCGACAAGTTCAGCAGGGACGAATTCTCTCAGATCAGGAGCCAGATAAGCGAAAACGGCAAGACATCCACGAACCCGGACTATACAGCCTATGTGGTCCCCGCAAGGCAGGCCTATGCCTGGGGCAGGACGCTGGCAAACAAAACGCCTCTGATAATCTTCGTGCTGCTGCTTCTTACAGTGCTGGTATCCATGGCAACCTTCCGCTCGCCGGCGGTAGCGCTGATGCCTGATGTGACTATGAAGCCGCTGCGCTCCAAGGCAAACGCCATCATCAACCTGATGGGCTCTGCCGGAGGCATAAGCGTGCTGGCTCTGGGCATGGTATTTGCCACCAGCGCTGTGCGCAACTCTCTGATGAGTTACACGGTCTATTTCGGGGTGATCGCAGGAATAATGCTTGTATCCCTGGCCATCTTCATGCTCACCGTCAAAGAGCCGAGATTCGTAAAGGAGATGGAGGAAGATTCCAGGCGCTACGGCATACTGGAGGAGGATGAAGCCAGCGGCAATGCAGGCGCCGGGCAGAAGCTCGACGCAGCACACAGAAGGTCTCTGATCTTCATACTGCTTTCCATAGTGCTCTGGTTCTTCGGCTACAACGCCGTCATCAGCAAGTACTCGGTATACGCAAGCAATATACTTCATAAAGACTACAACCTGACCCTGATAATCGCTCAGGGCGCCGCCATACTTTCCTACCTGCCGGTAGGCATGATCGCCAGCAAGGTGGGCCGCAAGAAGACCATCATGGCAGGCGTAGTGATGCTGGCAGCAGCCTTTGGCCTTGGCTCCATCATGACCGCAGAGAGCCCAACTATGGCTATGAATTTCGTATTTGTACTGGCAGGCATAGCCTGGGCGACCATCAACGTAAATTCCTTCCCAATGGTGGTGGAGATGTGCTCCGGCGCCGATGTGGGCAAGTACACAGGCTACTACTACACTGCCAGCATGGCGGCTCAGGTGGCCACTCCGATGGTTTCCGGCTTCCTTATGGACAAGCTGGGCATGACAGTGCTCTTCCCCTATGCCACCATTTTCGTGGCCTGCGCGCTTATCACCATGTATTTCGTAAAGCACGGTGACAGCAAGCCCAGCGCAAAGAAGGGCATAGAAGCGCTGGAAGATATGGACGATTAATGCAGCGCGTACGCGTCTGCAGGAGGCATATATATGTTATTTGATTTTCTTGTTCCCGGCAGGAAGGATCATCCCGCCTGGGAGGTCCTGAGAAAATACCGCTTTGCTCACAGAGGCTATCACTACAAGCCGTCTATCCCGGAAAACTCTCTGCCCGCTTTCAGGCGCGCCATAGAGCACGGCTGGGGAGCCGAACTGGATGTGCACCTTCTTAAGGACGGCACTCTGGCAGTATTCCACGATTCCGAGCTCAAACGCTGCGCAGGTGTGGATGGCATAATAGAGGATCTGGATATGGCAGGACTTGCAGATCTGCGTCTTGAGGGTACAGACGAGCCTGTGCCTCTTTTCGACGAGGTGCTGGAGCTTTTCGAAGAAGCGACTCCCCTGATCATAGAGCTCAAGACCTACAAGGGCAACCACTACGAGCTTGCCAAGGCAGTCTGCGAAAGACTGGACAGCTATAAGGGCGACTACTGCATAGAAAGCTTCGATCCCAGAGCAGTGGAGGATGTGAAAAATCTCCGTCCTGACATCTGCAGAGGCCAGCTTTCCATGAAATTCTGGGGTTCTGATGCCAATATACCTTGGTATCAGAAGATCATACTTCAGAACCTGTGGATGGACAGGAAGTCCTGCCCGGATTTTGTGGCTTATCAGCACACTGACAGGGCAAGCTACTGGCTGAAGAGAGCTAAAGAAGCCTTCGGAGTGCAGGAAGTCAGCTGGACAGTACGCAGCAAGGCGGATATGGATAGACTTGAAGCCGACGGCTGCATCTGCATATTTGAAAAGTTCAACCCGGATAACGACAATGCTTATCCGGACTAAGGGGTAATTAAGCTTTTCTATGGAAATAAACTGCGGGATGTGGTATATTCATCCAGCAAGATAAAATAAATCAAAGGAGATTCTATAATGGCAGTTAATTCATCAAATTGCGATCACGATTGCGCCAGCTGTGCAGCAAACTGCTCTTCAAGAACAGCAGGCAACCCGTTCAAGGCTGATCTCAACAAATATTCCAAGGTAGGCAAGGTCATCGCCGTTGTCAGCGGCAAGGGCGGCGTAGGCAAATCCCTGGTCACCTCCATGCTGGCAAGTCAGACCCAGAGAAGCGGAAAGCGCACGGCTGTTCTCGACGCGGACATTACCGGTCCCTCCATGCCCAGCGTTTTCGGAGTGCATGAAAGGGCGCTCGCTAACGAAGAAGGCATGATCTACCCCGCTGTAACCAAAACCGGCATACAGATGGTATCCCTCAATATGCTGCTGGAGAACGACACCGACCCCGTGGTCTGGAGAGGCCCGGTCATAGCAGGCGTCGTAAAGCAGTTCTGGACCGACGTTATCTGGGAAGATGTGGACTGCATGTACGTTGACATGCCTCCCGGCACCGGCGACGTTCCTCTGACCGTATTCCAGTCCCTGCCTGTCGACGGCATAGTTGTGGTCACCAGCCCTCAGGAAATGGTCGGCAAGATAGTCGCAAAAGCCGTGAAAATGGCCAATCTCATGAAGATCCCCGTATACGGCATCGTGGAGAACATGAGCTATTTCAAGTGCCCGGACTGCGGCAGAGAATACAGGATCTTCGGCGAGAGCCATGTGGACGAGCTGGCAAAGCAGTTCGGTGTTGATACCGTATGCAAGCTGCCCATCGACCCGAGGATCGCTCAGCTCTGCGACGAAGGGCGCATAGAGGAGCTGAAGGAGAACTGGCTGGACGGCATGATCGAAAAGATCATGGCATAAAGCCGGGGACTATCTGATACTGCCCCTGTAATAGAAAGAAGGTTTATTATGAGCATCGGAGCCCTTAGCATTACCACAATAATAGATCTTGTGATCCTGGGAATACTGCTGATATTTGTCATAGCAGGAACCGTCAGAGGTCTTGTAGAAAGCATAGTGAACGTTGCAGGAACGATCATAGCGCTGATAGCTGCAGCGCTGCTTGCAGGTCTGTTTGCGCCGCCGGTCACCGACTGGCTGTACCCCCATTTTCAGGACAGGGTATTGAATAAATTGAATCTCGAAGCCCTGGGGCTGGGGAATCTGGAGGGCGGTGCAACACCCCTTAGCGGACTGTTCCCGACTCTCTCGGAAAACATCCAGTCAATGGTGGAAGCCGCAGCTAAAAGCGTATTTGCCGGCACTGCCAGAGTGATACTGTTCCTGCTGCTGTTTATTATCTGCATACTCATAGTCAAGCTGCTTTCGGGTCTGCTTGAAAAGGTTTTCGAGCTGCCTGTTCTCAAGAGCTTTAACCGTCTGGGCGGAGCGCTTTTCGGACTGATCGAGGGCATGCTCATAATCTACGTCCTTGTATTTGCAGCTCCAAGACTTGGCCTTCACTGGCTGAACGACCATGCCCAGGGCACCATACTCCTGAACTTCTTCATCAATGTGAGTCCGCTGGAATGGCTCGACTTCCTTAAGCTGAAGAGTCTGGAGCTGATCACTAAAAATAGCTGATATAAGCGAATGATTAAACTGCGCAGGATATGAAGTCCTGCGCAGTTTTATGTTTGTCATATGAGGCTGCTGCCTTGAAAGCTCCCGCGGCGCCTGAATTCGCTCTGCAGGGCATTAAGGACAGCGTGCTTGTTCCTGGTCCATTCCGGAGCGATCAGCCTGACTCTTGGCGCATCCCCTGTAAGACGGTGTATGGTGATCTCCTGTGGACAGCGCTCGAGCATATCCGCCAGAAGGCATACGTATTCCTCCGCTGTGGGCAGCGGCCACGGAGCTTCTTTGTATTCTGCCCCCATGCGAGTGCCTTCCATAAGGTGCAGCATGTGGAGCTTAAGTCCGAAGGGAAGGGCAGATCCGGTCCCCGCTCCTGAAATGACATAATCAAAGGATGCCAGCATATCCTCCCGGCTTTCACCGGGCAGCCCTATGATAAGGTGGGTGACATAGCGTATGTCAAGAGAGCTCAGGGCCTTTACGGCATTCTTGTAAACAGAATTATCGTAGCAGCGGTTGAAAGCCTCGGCTGTTGTTTCTTTTGAGCTCTGAAGCCCCAGCTCCACCCACAGAAAGCATTTTTGATTGTATTCCGACAGAAGCTGAAGCACCTCCGGCCCCAGGCAGTCGGGGCGGGTGGCGATGGCAAGGCCTTTTACATCCGGAAAGCTCAGAGCTTCATCCCATAGCCTGCGGAGCTTCTGAACCGGTGCATAGGTGTTGGTGTGGTTCTGAAAATACGCCAGATATCCGGCATTTGGCCATTTCCTTGAGAGAAGCTTTATCTGGGCTTCCATCTGACTGCTTATGGATGCTGCGCCGCAGCCCGGGGCTGCAGTATCCGATGCCATGGATGCTGCGCCGCAGCCTAGGTCTGCAGGAATAGATGCCATGAAAGCTCCGGTAAAGTCTCCGCTGCCCGTCTCGGAGCAGAAGCTGCAGCCTCCATAGCCCTTGCTTCCATCCCTGTTAGGGCATGTAAAGCCCCCGTCCAGGGATAGCTTTATCATCCTCTGTCCGAAGCGTTTTTTTAGCCAGGGGCCTATGGCATTGTAGTGCATGCTTCCGAAATCATTCATGTCATAATTATACTCAATACAGTCCCTTTGTGGTAAAATAAAAATATAATAAGGAGGTATGTATTATGGACAAAAAAGAAAGGTTCATGCACTATCTGAAGAACGAGCCGGTGGACAGAGTCCCGGTGGCAATATTCCATCATTTTACCGACAGAAACGAGTGGCTCAAGGGCCTTAAGAGCCCCGAGATCTTCGAGAAGAATGTAAACGGCCACAAGGCTGCCAGGGCTGTTTTCGATCCTGATGTGATCAAGGTCATGAACGATTCCCTTATGATAATGCCTGTGGATGTCTCCTTTGTGGAGAAGGCTGAAGACCTCAGGCGCATTCAGCCGCCCATGCCCGGCTCTCCCTTCTTCGAAAAGAGCAGGGAGCTTACCGACAGGGTATTCGCCTTCTACGAGGGTTCCGAAGCGCCGCGCTATGTGACAGGCTTTTCTCCTGCCATGATTCTCAAGACCGCCATGAATATGGAATTCCCGAGTCTTCCCGGCGCGGTTCCTCCGCTGCTTGAGTACCTGGAAGAGGATCCCGAGTCCGTAATGGCAGCTCTGGACAAGATCGCAGACAGCGTCATCGCTCTGGACGAGATGTACATCAAGGAATGCGGAGCCGACGGCATTTATTTCAGCGTCAACAACCAGAAGAATTACTTCCCCAAGGAAGCTTACCTCAAATACATTGCGCCATCCGAGAAGAAGGTAATGGCGGCCGACAACAAGCTCTCATCCATGAACTGCCTGCACATCTGCGGCTATGCGGGACTTGCAAACGACCTGGATCTTTACAAGGACTATGATGCAGCTGCCATCAACTGGGCTGTTCACGCCGAAGGCATGTCCCTTAAGGACGGCAAGAAGCTCTTCGGAGGAAAGCCGGTGTTCGGCGGCTTTGAGCAGGCCGGTGTCATCTATACCGGAAGCCGCGAAGCCGTGGAGAAGGCTGTTTTCGCTATTCTGGATGAAAACGGTCAGCAGGGCATTATGATCGGCGCTGACTGCACCGTTCCCACGGATATAGATGACAACAGGCTCGAATGGATAAGAAAGGCCTGCGAAAAGTACGCAGAGGCGCACAAATAGCGGAACTGCCTGCTTCACGCAAGTTTCGTTTGATTTTCGCTGTCCTCTGCGGTAAGATTTTACTGTAAAAAGGTAATAAAAAGGCCCTAAAAGGTCCTGCAGTTTCATTTCATAAAGAAAGGAAAGCTATTATGAGCAATGCATCCAATCCGATGGCAGAGATCATCAATAATATCAAGCTGGCCACAGCTGAAGACAAGCTGGTCTGGAAGAAGCTGGCTGCATATCTTGAGGACAACGAAAACGAAGCGCTTATCGATTTCATGATAGAAAACGACCCATACAACAACGGCGGAGATGCGAAGCTTCTCGAAACATCCGTCTGCGCTGCGCTTGATGAGGCATTATTCTATTTCCTGAACGATTCCGCCAATCAGTGGAAGCTCTGTGCTCAGCTGATCACAGAGGATGGACTCGGCCCCATACAGGAGATCGAGGTCCCCAGAATGGACATGATCATGCTGCTGCAGGAGGTCCTTCAGCAGCAGAAGAGAAATGCCTAAGCTTCCCCAAAGGACGGAACAAAACCAAAGGCTCTGGGAAAGGGCTTTTGAAGCATGCGGCAAAAAGGAGGCCCTGCGGGGATGCAGAGTCTCCTTTTTACAGTCCGTGCTCATGATAGAGAATCAATTCCGGCCGAGGTATTTCCGGGTCGGAGAATACGGCGCTCTGCTGGCCACCGGGCTTTTAGGCGCAGTATTCGGAAGGCCGGTCCACAGCTGGACCATAGGTCCCTGTCAACTGGGACTGCCCACGATATTGGAGTATTACAGGACGGGGCAGGACAAGCTCCGCAGCGGTGATCTTAAGCCTGGAGAGTTATGCTTCCCTGAGGATACGGCGGTCTTTCATCAGCCATCGGTCCGGCTGAAGAGTCTTGGGGAGCTGTGGCAGCTTTTCAGCGTGATCAGGCTCTCCCGGTCCATGGATATACTGGCCTGGAGGCTGAGCGCTGCCGCAGAAAAGGCGGAGCAGGACTATCCGGGCAGGCTGAATCTTCAGTTAAGAGCTCTTGGGACTGAGTTTGGCGGCCGTTTCAGCTACGGGCTTATGGCAGAACGGGTCTGGAAAGAATTCGAGACTCCTATCATCACATAAAACAACGAAAAGGCAGGTTAAGATATGAAAATAGCAGTTATAACAGGGGCATCCTCCGGCATGGGCAGAGAATTCGTTTACGCCATAGACAAGGAGTTCGAACTGGATGAGCTCTGGGTGGTGGCAAGAAGAAAGGAAAGACTGGAGGAACTGCAGGAAAAGTGCAGGACAAAGGTCAGGCCTCTTGCCTGGGACCTTTCCGACAGAGCCAGCTACGATGCATATAAGGAGCTGCTGGAAGCTGAGAAGCCTGAGATCCATGTGCTTGTAAACGCCGCAGGCTACGGGCTTTTCGGCACCTTCGAGGAGATGGGGCTGGATGAGCAGATAGGAATGTGTGACGTCAACGACAAAGCGCTTACGGCTTTCTGCCTGCTGAGCCTGCCCTATATGAAAGCGGGCGATCACATCATCAATCTGGGGTCGAATTCCAGCCATCAGCCGGTGCCTTACGAGAACGTATACGCTGCCAGCAAGGCTTATGTGCTCAGCTTCTCAAGAGGCCTTGGCAGGGAGCTCAAGACCCGGGGCATACACGTGATGTGCGTGTGTCCGGGCTGGATAAAGACCGAATTCATGGACACTGCAGTCCGCGATGATACCATCAAGTACTATGACCGCTGGTATACCGCAGAGGAGGTCATAGTGCAGGCTATGAAGGATCTGAAAAAGAACAAGAAGATATCTATCCTCGGCGCTCCGGTGCGCAGGCAGGTGCGGCTCATCAAATTCCTGCCGGTGGATCTTGTAATGAACATCTGGTGCAAACAGCAAGGGAAGGCGTAAGGCCTTCCTTGTTATTTTTTTTGCAATTTTCCCTTGACCTTCCCCTAAGGGGAAGGTTTATATCTTAATTAAATAAAACATCTATCGCATATGCGTATATGGATAGATTTAGAAGTGATTTTAAAGGAGATGAGTATTTTTGAAGAATAAAGAATTTGTTCATCCCTATCTGCCAAACAGCGTTCCCGAGATAAAAAAGGAAATGCTGGATGCTGTGGGGGTGGGAAGCATTGAAGAGATCTACAAGAGCATCATCCCTGACGATCTGCTTTTCAAAGGCTGTCTGGATCTTCCGGAGCCCATCGTTAACGAATATGAGCTGAAAAAGCATGTGATGAGCATCCTTGACAAGGATATTACCACAGAGGAATACACCAGCTTCCTCGGAGCGGGCTGTTATAAGCATCAGGTACCGGCTATCTGTGATGAGCTCAACATGAGAGGTGAGTTTCTGACAGCCTACTGCGGAGACACTTATTCAGATCATGGCAAGATGCAGGCTTTCTTTGAATATGCCAGCATGATGGCTGAGCTTCTGGACATGGATGTGGTCAGCTATACCACCTACGATGTAACTCAGTCTGTTATTTCGTCTTTCAGAATGGCGAAAAGATATTGGAAGGCTGCAGGAAAGGATACTGACACAGTGCTGATCCCAGAGACCATGTGCAAAGAGGTCCTCAGCGCTGCCGAATCCTACTGCAAGGGACAGCTTAAGCTGGTGCCCGTGAAGGCCGGCGCTGATGGCTGCATGGACCTGGAGGATCTTGCGGCAAAGCTTGCTGCTCATAAAACCGCAGCTGTGTTCTATGAAAATCCCTCCTATCTGGGCTTCTTCGAAAAGAACGCAGAAAAGATCGCAGAACTGGCTCACAAGGCAGGGGCCCTGGTTATTGCGCAGCCTGAAGTGGCCTCCCTTGGAATAGTGGAAAGCCCTGCAAATCTTGGGGCAGACCTGGTGGTTGGAGATATACAGCCTCTGGGCATGCATATTCAGTTTGGCGGCGGTCAGGCAGGCTTCATAGCCTGTCAGCAGAATCTGGATCTTCTTAAACAGTTCCCGACCTATATGTACGGTATCTGCCGTACGAAGGAAGAGGGCAAATTCGGCTGGGGCCGTGCTATGAACTACAGAAGTTCACATGGCAGCAGAGAAAATGCCAACGAGTACTTCGGCACCGAAACCGGCCTTTGGGGCATCACTGCAGGCATATACCTTGCCAGCATGGGTCCTCAGGGCATGTATGAGCTCGGTGAAAGCATTCTGCAGAAAACAGCATTCGCCGTAGAAGAACTCAGCAAGATCAAAGGCCTCAAAGTAAATCTCTTCGGCGGATGCAACTTCCAGGAGTTCGTCGTCAATTACGATGAATGCGGAAAGACTGCCGGAGAAGTAAATAAAGCCTTGCTGGGAAAAAAGATATTCGGCGGCAAGGATCTGAGCCGCGATTTCCCGCAGTATGGTCAAAGCGCTCTTTACTGTATTTCCGAATTGACAACGGAGGAAGATATAGCTGCTCTTAAAGCTGCTCTCGAGGAAATAGTTGGGGGGTGCAAGTAATGGCTAACATCAACAGACCAAGAGATTTCCATGAAGCCCGCTGGGACGAGCCCATCATTATGGAAATGGGGGAGAAGGGTAAGCGCGGTGTGCTTATCCCACAGGCATCTGAACATGTAAAAAAGACTGTGGGCAGCGCTGAAGGCCTGATCCCTGCTGGAATGGTACGCAAAAAGGCTCCTGCTCTTCCCGAAATGTCGCAGATGGAAGTGCTGCGTCACTATATGAGACTTTCTCAGGAGACCATCGGAACCGATATAAATATCGACATAGGTCTTGGTACCTGCACCATGAAGTACAGTCCCAAGATCAATGAACAGTTCGTCCGCAGCGAAAAGCTGCAGGAGGTACATCCTCTGCAGGACGAATCCACGATCCAGGGAATTCTTGAAATAATGTATAAGGACGAGCAGTATCTCAAGGCTATCTCCGGCATGGACAGAGTAGGTCTTCAGGCAGGCGGCGGTTCTCAGGCGATATTCCAGAATGTGTCCATCATAAGGGCGTACTTCGAATCCAAGGGACTTGCGGATGTAAAGAACGAGATAATCACAACCATACTATCTCATCCTGCAAATCCCGGCGCAGCCGCAACACTTGGGTATAAGGTCATAACACTTTACCCCGGCGAGGACGGACTGCCCGATCTTGAAGCGCTCAAGGCCGCTGTCAATGAACATACTGCAGCGCTGATGATCACCAACCCCGAGGATACCGGAATCTATAACGACAAGATCCGTCAGTTCGTGGATCTGGTACACTCTGTAGGCGGACTCTGCGTTTACGATCAGGCTAATCTGAATGGCGTATTCGGTATCACAAGGGCAAGAGATGCAGGCTTCGACATGTGCCATTACAATCTGCACAAGTCCTTCTCATCTCCCCACGGGTGCCAGGGTCCTGCGGCAGGCGCTTCCTGCGTAAGCGCAGAACTTGCAGGCTTCCTTGCAAGTCCCACTGTGGAGTTTGATGGCGAAAAGTATTATCTCAAGTATGACGATCCCGAAAGCATAGGAAAGGTCCGCAAGTTCTACGGCGTTCCTGCAGTGCTGCTCAGGACCTACGCTTACATAAGGAGCATGGGGCCAGACGGAATGAAGGCTGTAGGTGAACTGTCCATACTTAACAACAACTACATGCTGAAGAAGATGTCTGATATCCCGGGGCTTTCTTTGCCGATGGCAGAAGGCAAGTTCAGGATGGAGCAGGCGAGAATGAGCTGGGAACAGCTTACCAAAGACACCGGTGTCACCACGGACGATATCGCCAGAAGAGTGGTGGATTACGGTTTCCAGGACTACTTTGCCAGCCATCATCCCAGGCTTATTCCGGAGCCCTTCACCCCGGAGCCTGTGGAAAGCTATTCAAAGGATGACATCGATGAGTATGTGAATGCTATCAGATCCATTGCCAGGGAGGCTTATGAAGATCCTGATGTGGTTAAGACGGCGCCACACAAGGCTGCACTTGCCACACAGATCGATGAAAGCTATCTGACAGAGTGGGAGAAGTTCGCTACCACCTGGAGAGGCTATAAGAAGTACCTCTGCAAGGATAAATAGCGGGCAGATTACAGTTATAAACGGAGGCGCAGGCCCCGGTCTGCTCCTCCGGAGGAATAGATATATCTATATTTATTTAAGAAAGGCGGCATATTATGTCTACTTTAATCCCTGTTGACAGCTCCTGGCTGTTGTTCGCGATCCTGGTCGTTATCGCTGCTGTATCCATCTGGCTTGAACAGAAATACAAATGGGCAGCAAAGATGACCGCCTGTGTTATCGCACTGATCCTGGCCATGCTTCTTGCAAACTTCAGGATCATTCCTACCGATGCGCCTGCATATGATTTTGTATGGGGCTACGTAGTACCTCTGGCAATTCCTTTCCTGCTCTTCAATGCAAACATAAAGAAAATATGGAAGGAATCCGGAAGAATGTTCGGCATGTTCATGCTGAGCTCACTGGGATCCATCGTTGGCGGCGTTCTGGGCTTCTTTGCTCTTCGCGGTGCGCTGGGCCTTGCTCAGGCCAGATCTGCCACTTCCATGTTTGTCGGAACCTATGTAGGCGGCTCCGTAAACCTTGTTGCCATGGCTGATGCCACCGGCGCTGATGGTTCTCTGGTATCCGCAGCCATTGTCGCAGATAACCTGCTGATGGTTCTCTACTTCTTCCTGCTTGTGGCGCTCCCCGGAATAAAATGGGTATATGATCACTATAAGCATCCTCTGATCGATGAGCAGGAAAAGCTTGGCGCTTCTACAGATAACAGCGCTGCCGCTTACTGGCAGGCAAAACCCGTTGCTCTGCTGGACATCGCAAAGGCCAGTGCAGTCGCATTTTCCATCGTTGCAGTTTCCAAGCTGCTGGCTGGCTGGTTCGGCAGCATCATTCCAACCACCAATTTCTTCTTCACCCTGCTCAATGGTCTGTTCGGCAATCAGTATCTGCTGATCACGACCATCACTACAGTTCTGGCGACTGCATTCCCGAAATTCCTTGGAAACATTGCAGGCGCCCAGGAGATCGGTACTTTCCTTATTCACATTTTCTTTGCCGTAATCGGCGCACCTGCTTCCGTAGAAATGATCATAAAGAATGCACCTCTGCTGCTGGTACTTGCAGCCTTCGTTGTAGGATTTAATATGATCTTCTCTCTGGTATTCGGCAAGATCTTCAAGTACAGCATCGAGGAGATAACCGTTGCATCCAACGCAAATATCGGCGGACCTACCACTTCCGCAGCCTTCGCAATTGCAAAGGGCTGGCACAGTCTGGTCGTTCCCGCTCTGCTGGTAGGAACACTCGGTTATGTAATCGGAAACTATTACGGTATCTTCCTCTTCACCATGTTCAGCTAAATGAGCTGAAAATACGTAAAACAAGGGCGGCTCCTTACAGGGCCGCCTTATTGTTATTATTCATTTTGTGAATATATCGGGCATATAATAATGTGGTAAAATATGTTCAGAGGTATCTGAATATGGACAACAGAGAAATCTATTACAGCATTGGTCAGTTCTCGGAGCTTTGCAATGTTACGCCCAAGCAGCTGCGCTACTACGATGAACACGGCATTTTGTCTCCTTCCATGAGAGACGATGAGAGCGGTTACCGCTTTTATGAGAAGTCTCAGATGCAGGAGATATTGCTTCTGAAGGAACTGCAGAAGATGAATTTTCCTCTGTCGGAAATTGCAGAGATACTCAAGACTCGGAATATAAATCTGCTGAGGCTCAAGCTTAATCAGGGAGTGGCAGCAGCCAGACTGGAGCTGGATGATGCGCTGATGCGCTATAATCATGCCATAGATATGATGATGCGTGCGAATGAGGCCATGGAGGCGCTGATACAAAGCCGCAGTAACAGCCTTCCTGTACACGAGATCAGTCTGGTACAGTATCCTGAACGCTGGCTGGTATATAACCGTTATGTAAGCCCCTGGAATGTGAATCAGCTTTTCACTGAACGCCGCATGGAAATATATAAACTTGTGGAAAAATACGGACTTGAGACGACCGGTGTTATAAGCGCTGTATTTCACGGAGGTTACTACCGGCAGTTCTCAGATGCGCCTGAGGACCAGCAGGGAGATCTGGAGGTCTTTCAGCCTGTAGAAAGCGTCGGAGACTGTCCGAACAGCAGAAAACAGAAGCCTTTCCATGCTCTTACCACGCTTCATGTCGGACCATATCCCAGTCTGAAGCAGGCGTATGATCAGATCAATGAATATGCCTCGATCAATCACATCGAACTGATGGATAAATCAATAGAGGAGTACATTTTCGGTACTCCTCATACAAGGGATCAGTCTCAATATCTGACCCGTGTCTATGTGCCTTTAAAGGGCAGCGAGATATAGCTGCCCTTTAAGCTTTTGCCGCTTTGGCGGCTTTTTTAGTTATCGGCTCTGTTGTAGCCGTTCTTCATCTTTTCGCTGGCGGTCTGCAGTATCTTGTTCAGCACGCTTGTGGTCTCTTCCTTTGCCATGTCAGCCAGTTTTTTGTTGGCTTCGTCCTTCAGGCTGAAATCTCCGCTTTCTATCATCTTCTTGTCGTATTCGCGTATGATCTGGCGGCCCTTTACTGCTACTGCATCCCAGTAACGCTCAAGCAGCTGTATGCAGGAGGAGTAGTGGGGATCTGCCAGGGCTCCGATAAGTCTGCTTGCCCAGTAGAAATTCTCCGTGGAGGCATCCATGCTCACCTTTGCCAGGTAGTCCGGCATCTTGCTTACCTGAGTGTAAACGGGAAGCTGAGCTGCATAGGTGGTGGAGCCGAAGCATACCCATTCGATGCCCTTGAGTTCCTCGGGAACTCCGCTCCTGATCTGGCAGATGGATGTGACTCCGGTCCTGTTGATGCCGATGGAACGATATTTGCCGCGAACGCCGGTGTCCTGGCTGATGTAGGGGCTGTAGGGTGTTCCCTGGTAGTTGGAGGATAGCATGAGCTTGACATCCTCGATGGATACTTTTCTGTCGGGTACCAGAGACCAGGGGATATTGTCGCTTTCGGGGCCGAATTCGGCATCCGGACCGTCCCACTTGTGGCTGAAGGGGGTCAGGAAGCGTCCCATGTACCATGCTCTGGGGGTGTTATATACGTGATCCCTGTCTCTGTGAGAGCCGAAAATATCTCTTGGATTGAACTTGCCGTCCTGATTGCAGTCGAGATCGTTGTCCTTAATGAATTCCTTAAGGTCTGCAGAGCACATATGGGCTTTCTTTTCGCCGAAGGCGTCGTCCATGTCGAAGCCGTCCATGCCGAACTGGTTGGGGTTGATGACTACCACATCGTCAGGCACCTTTCTTGCCATCCAGTGGTGACCGCCTATGGTCTCCAGCCACCAGACCTCCTTCTCGTCGTTGAAGGCTATGCCGTTCATTTCATAGGTGCCGTATTTCTCCAGCAGAGAAGCCAGGCGCAGTACGCCTTCTCTTGCGCTCTTAATGTAGGGGAGCACCAGAACAACTATATCTTCCTCGCCGATCCCGCCGGGAATGTCCTTTTCCTTGCGGCTCTTCGCCTTCTGGAAGCGTACCAGAGGATCTGCGGAAAGCACTCTCGGATTGGATGTGATGGTCTCGGTGGCAGTCATGCCTACATTGGCAGCGTTGATGCCGGTGGCAGCCCATATCCCGCTCTTTTCGGGGTCGACATTGGGGCTGGCGGTGTAGGGCATGGGGTCGTCCGGAAGATCGATCTCAACATGTGATATCTTGCTGATGTATTTTCTCGGCTGGTCCTTCGGATTCACGACTATGAGTTTCTTGACTCCGAAAAAGCCGTCGTCAGTTCTTGAGATCATGGTGGATTTGTCGTTGGTGGCATTTCTGCCTACAAGGATAGTTGTACAGGGCATAATAATTCCTCCTTTTAAGTCTGACTGAATCAGATACCGGAATACTGGCGCCACAAATAGAAGATCAGGGCAAGCTGGGCTACGAGTATCAGCGGCATTCCGATGGTGAACTTCCTGTGCAGGGTCTTGTGGCGGAATACTCTCATTCCGACTATGGCTCCCAGGCTTCCGCCCAGCAGCGCAGACACAAAAAGCGCTCTCTCGGAGATGCGCCAGCGTCCCTTTACAGCCTTCAGTTTGTCTGCCCCCATCATCAGAAAGGCTATCAGATTGATGGCGGCCAGATATATCAGTATCGGTTTCAGCATTTCATATCAAAGCCCCGGCCTTTACCCGGACCGGGGCATAGTTAACACTTATTCTTCTGTGGTTTCTTCTGCAGTGATGGTGTCAGGATCGACAATAATGGGCTTGCCGGCTTCTCTCCATGCTCTGAAATCAGCCAGTTCCTTCTCATTGATCTTAAGCGCAACGGCAATTACGGCAATATCGTCCAGCTGTCCCAGCACGGGGATGCTGTCGGGAATGAGGTCCTTGCCGGTGACTATGTAGAGCAGGGAGCTTACCATGGATGCGACCACCTTGGGGGAGACCACATTGTATTCCTTGGTGATGTAGCTCTTGATCATCTGCAGCATTACGGGAAGGTCTGACATGGCAGAACCGATGGTAGGGACTTCCTGCAGTTTCTTTTCTGCCTTTTCAAGCAGTTCGTCGATCTTGCCGGTGTCCTTCATGAGTTCCTGTGCCTGTGCAACTCCGCTGTTAAGGACCTGCTTAGCCTTGTCGATGCTGATGATGTTTTCAAATCCCATATTGTTTCCTCCTGTTGAACAAAATATGACGGGCCGCCCGGCGGCCGCGTGCAGACTGTTTTTATATTATAATTTTAACACAGCGCAGGCTGCTGTGTATGCAGTTTTTGTGAATATTATGTCAAAAAATAAAGCGATCCCAGATCCTGCTGCAGCTCTTTATGGTATACTGATACTAAATCTGCGATCCGGAGGAATGTGATGAAGATAAAGACCAGAGAACTTAGCTATGAAGAAGTGCTCAAGCTTAAGAAGCCCGCATCCAAGAGGCCTGAAAAGCCGGCAGCTTTCTTTAAGTGGCTCGTGCACACTCTCGGGGCTTCGGATCTGAAAGCCACCAATTTCAAGGCAGATGTCCACGATATGAAGGATGCGGCGGACAAGCCTGCCCTCATATTCATGAATCACTCAAGCTTTATAGATCTGAAGATAGTTTCAGCGCTGATGTATCCGCGTCCTTACAATATAGTTTGCACCTCCGATGGCTTTGTGGGCAAGGAATGGCTGATGCGCAAGATAGGCTGCATTGATACCTGCAAATTCGTGACTGATGTGAGCCTTGTGGGAAAGCTCCGCTACTGCCTTGATACTCTGGGCTCCAGCGTGCTGATGTTCCCGGAGGCCAGCTATACCTTTGACGGGACCGCAACGCCTCTGCCCAGGCGGCTTGGCGTGCTGCTTAAGCGTCTTGGGGCACCGGTCATAATGATAAAGACCGAAGGCGCCTTCACAAGAGATCCGCTGTACAACAATCTGCAGCTGAGAAAAGTGGATGTGAGCGCGGAGATGTACTGCCTCTTCAGTTCGAAGGAGATAGAAGAGCTTCCCGAGGAGGAGCTGGACCGCAGGCTGGATGAAGTATTCAGCTTCGACAACTGGCGCTGGCAGGCGGAGAATCAGATCCGTGTGACGGAGAGCTTCAGGGCGGACGGGCTGGACAGGATACTATTCCGCTGCGCGGAGTGCGGCGCGGAGGGCTTTATGGAGGGCAAGGGCACCAGACTGGTCTGCAGCCACTGCGGCGCGGAATACGAATTGGATGAGTTCGGCAGACTGCAGAAGATAAAGGATGGAAAAACAGGCGGACAGGGTCCGCAAAAGAGCTTTGAATTCGTCTCCGACTGGTATGCCTGGGAACGCTCTGAGATACGGAAAGAAATAGAAGCCGGTGCTTATCTGCTAGACACAGAGGTCAGAATAGGCTGCATGGTGGATTTCAAGGCCATTTATATGACCGATGACGGAAGACTGATACACAATAATGATGGCTTTAAGCTTCTGGATGCTGCAGGCAATGTGCTCTATACCCAGAAGCCCGGCGCAAACTATGGCCTTTATGCGGATTATTACTGGTACGAGATAGGGGACATGATCTGCATAGGCGATTCGGATCTGCTGTATTACTGCTTCCCCAAGGGCAAGAGCATGGTTGCAAAGGCCAGGATAGCTGCAGAGGAGATGTATAAGCTGCGGGCAGCGGAGAAAGCTGCAAGAAGGGCGAAAAAGGCTGCAAAAAATGAATAGGCCCCTTCCGGGGAATACTGATGTAAAATGAAAGGCCGGACCTTTGGTCCGGTCTTTTTTACTGTCTGTTTTCCGAGTGCGTTCTCCTGTATTCCTTTGGGGTCATGCCTTCGAATTTCTTGAAAACGCTGGTGAAATGGCTCTGAGATCTGTAAGCCAGACAGGATGCGATATAGCCTACGCTCACACTGCTTCCTGAAAGCATTTCCTTGGCTTCCGCCAGCTTTTTCATGTGTATGTAATCCGAAAGATTGGTGCCTGTATCTCTCTTGAATATCGTTGAGATGCGGCTGCGGCTTACAAAAAGCTCATTGGCCACATCGCTGGTATCTATCGGACTGCTGGTGTTGTGCTCTATAAAGTCTATGGCATCAAGCGTTATCCTGGAATAATTAAGCGCATTGCCTTCGCCTCCGAATCTGGATGCAAAGTCTATGAGCATGGTATTCTTCAGATCCAGTACGGACCGGGTGTCTTCCAGAGCTTCGCAGCGCTTATAGTATTTCCTGCGCAGCGCATCTACATCGCCATATCTGCTGTGGCTCCGGCTGAGGGAACCCACAATGGCAGATGCTGCATAATAGAGGGAAGCCTTAGCATTATCGAGCTCGTCTGAGTGGAATTTCGGCAGATAATCTGCGATCATCGAGTTCAGGAGCATGTGGCGGAGACCTGTGGCATTGCCGGACAGGACCAGCTTTTCTGTAAGCTCTTCTCTTGCGGTGACATCGAAGCCCCGGCCGTGCTCGTTGACCTTCTGGTAATAATCAAACAGATCCGGGTCGCTTGAAGCCCCGAAATCCTCCGGGCGGATCATGGTGAGATCCAGTTCGTCGCCGTTAAGCGCGGTCCCGCATACGATATAATGAGCATTGCAGATGACACCTATTACCTGATAGATGCTCATGCAGTGGACCATATCTGCCTGTACTTTCAGATGTGCCGCTTCGCGGTCATTCTTCACAAGCTTTCTGGCGGCGCTCAGCGCGTTGTTCTCCTTTGTGCAGAGGTGCTCACCCAGGGGGCCAATCACCATATGGATATCCCCATTGCTGACTATGCCGTAGTAGTAGTTATTGTCTTCGATTATCTGGGACCCGTGGGAGAACTGGCTCATTTCCCCTTCATACAGATCAAAGGGGTCTGCAATTAATGGAATGTGACATAAAAATGACAGTTTTTCCTCCCCTTTATAAATTCTGATGGGGACTCCTGCCATCGTAGACATCACTTTTGCCATTCTATTAAGTTCATTCATAGTATTATAATGATTACTCATATTTGAATTTTATCAGTTTTGTTATTAAATGGAACGTTTTTAGGCTTATTTGCAACAATGCAAAAAATAGAAAAACATATTTGATAATATTGCGACAAACTATATGATAAGATAAAATAAATAAAGTTTAAAAACTGGCAGGAAAAATGACATGACTGATAAAGAACTCAGAAAACTGAACCGGATGGAGCTGCTGGAGATACTTTTAGCGCAGCAGCAGGAGATAGAAAGGCTGCAGGCAGAGCTGGCTGAGGCTAACAGACAGCTTGAAAGCAGGGACCTGAAAATAAATGAGATGGGTTCAATTGCCGAGGCTTCGCTGGCGCTGAACGATGTCTTTTCAAACGCCCAGAAGGCAGCTGACCTGTACATCCAGAACATCTACAGAGTCTGCCATCTCTACATGAAGAAGATGACCGGCCGGGACAGTATGCAGGAGATAATTGCAGAGATCGAAGGAATGGGAGAGCAGGCCGGGGAGGATGAGAAGTGAGCAGACTTAAGAAAGAGCAGCTCCGTTTTACGGCGGGCTCTTCGGGAGAGGCTTCTTCCGGCGACGCTCTGCAGGCGCCAAGCGCGGAGCAGCTGGAAAATGAGCTGGACCGGGAGAGGTATAAGCACAGCTATCTGGCCGCTCTCAGGGGCACCGTGTATACATTGGTGACAGTTGCCGCAGCGGCAGTCCTGGTGGCTGTGCTGTTTCTTCCGGTGCTCAGGATATTCGGCTCCTCCATGGACCCGACGCTTTCAGAGGGCGATATAGTCGTATCGGTAAAATACAGCCGATTCGAGCCCGGGGACATAGTGGCTTTCTATTACAACAACAAGATACTGGTAAAGCGCGTGGTGGCCGTATCAGGGCAGTGGGTGGACATAGGTTCCGACGGAACGGTCTATGTGGACGGCGTTGAGCTGGCTGAGCCTTACATTCAACAAAAGGCTTTCGGCGAGACCGACATCGAGCTTCCCTATCAGGTTCCGGATGCGAGGATCTTCGTCATGGGCGACCGGCGCGATGTGTCCATAGACTCGCGGAACACAGCGGTGGGCTGCGTCGCAGAGGAACAGATCGTGGGCAAGATAGTTTACAAGGTCTGGCCGCTGAAAAACCTGGGCAAGCTTAACTGATTTTATGATTCGTGCCGGTTTTTATATTATTGTTACCTTGTTAAAAAATCACCGAAATGACGATGGATTTTTCAGTACAAATGCGTTAATATATTAGTTGTGATTCCGGGAAAACAGGGTTATAAGGTCCGTTTTTCCGGTCTTGACGTCGAAAAAATAGTTATAATTTCAAATTCAGTCAAATATAAGAAATTCTTATCAGAAGGAAGATCCAAATGAAGACTTACTCAAGGAAAATACTATCGCTGCTTACAGCAATGATACTGATCATGAGTGTGTTCGTGGTTCCCGCAGCTGCGGCTGATACCGTGTCGATAACCATCGACCGCGATGATGAATACGGAGCAGCCGGCATCACCACGAGCGGTATCAGGGACTATTACTACTTCAAAGTGTTCAGTGCCAGTTACGATACCGTCACTTCATCAGGCGGCGGCGTAGAGGCAGATGGCACTCCCATGGCAGTAACTGTCACCCCAGCCGGTGTGGCCGTTTCATATTACCTTTCCACTACGGATGCTTCTGAGGCGGCGCTGGTGTCCAAGCTGGGCAGCTGGGACGATGCCGCAAAAACCTGGACCAAGGCTTCAGGCAACAACTGGTTTGAACTGACGAAATCCGCTGACGGAAAGAAATACACAGTCTCCTGGACCTCCGGCGCCGCTGTTACTGCAGAAAATGTTCAGGCTGCAGCCAGCTGGCTCTATGACAACAGCGTTTACACCAAAAATGCAAAGATGACATATTCCGATTCTGCCAAGCAGTGGACCGCATCCGGACTGGATAAGGGCTATTACCTGCTGAAGGGTTCAGAAGGTCAGAATCTGGTAGCTGCCACAGCGGATATCACCGTGAAGGAAAAGAACAGCTACCCCACCATCACCAAGAAGCAGAAGGATGAGGATGCTTCCGCATTCGGCACAGCAGCTGTGAATGTGGCTATCGGGGACGTTATCGAATATCTTGTTACTGTAAAGGTGACTGCTGATGCTAATCAGGATATAGTCGTTACAGACAAGCTGTCCGAAGGCCTGAGCTATGATTCGTCTTACGGCTTAGTCGTTTCCCCCTCCGGCCTTACAGAAGGAACCGATTATGTCAAAGAGACTGCCGGCGCAGGCGAAGCATGGAAGATCACCATCAAACCGACTGCAGCAACTAAAGGAAAGAATATCGAGTTCAGCTTCAAGGCAACGGTCGGGCTCAACGCCATAACTGCAGATTCCGCCAAGAAGAATACCGTGACCCTGAATTACAACGGTGATCACTATGTCCAGACCGATGAAGTCTCCTACAAGACCTATTACTCCGGAATCAAAAAAGTGGACGGCTCGGACGAGACCATAACTCTGGACGGAGTCAAGTTCACTCTTGAGGAAAACGGCAGCGAATTCAAGGTGAGCAGGCATGCGGACGGCTACTACTACTTTGATGCCGCAGGCAGCGCAGAAGTTGAGACCACAGGCGGCGGACTCATAGTCATCCGAGGACTCGACGAAGATAAGACTTATACTCTCATCGAGACCGAGACACTGGATGGATATAATCCCCTTGACGGACCCGTGACTCTGGTGCTTCATGAGGATAACACCACATCTGCCGCAGCTTCCATGGTTACAGACACTTATGCAGATGACCATGTGCTCAACAACAAGGGCATAGTGCTTCCTGCCACAGGCGGCATAGGCACCACCATTTTCTATGTGATCGGCACCATACTAGTATTAGGCGCAGGCGCCATGCTTGTGGCTAAGAAAAAGGCCGGACGCTGATCGCAAAATACATATTCTGAGATCATAATTTAAGCCCTGCAGGGAGGAGGCAATACCTCCTCCTTCCGCAGGGCGTCCTTAATTAAGACATAAATGCTGTAATGCATTAAGGGTAAAAAGATGAAAGGCAAAGCTTCGACAATAATACTGACAGTGCTTTTCATCATAGGACTGTCGCTGCTGCTTTACCCCAGCGTCAGCGACTACTGGAATTCCTTCCACCAGAGCCGCGCCATACTGAACTATGCGCAGAACATCTCATCCATGGACAACAGCGAGTACCAGTCCATCATAGAGGCTGCTCTGGAATACAATTCCCGGCTGGCTGAGACCGGGGTAAAGTGGGTGCTGGAGGACAGCGAGCGGGAGCTTTACGACAGCGAGCTCAATGTTGACAGGACCGGGAACATGGGATACATAGATATCCCGAAGATAAAGATAACACTGCCCATATATCACGGTACCGGAGCCTCGGTGCTCCAGACCAGCATAGGGCATCTGGAGGGCACATCGCTCCCGGTGGGCGGCAGCAGCAGTCACTGCGTGCTTTCCGGCCACAGAGGGCTGCCCAGCGCCAGGCTGTTTTCAGATCTGGACAAGCTGAGCGCGGGCGATACCTTTACCCTCAACATACTTAACGAAACACTGACCTACGAGGTGGAGCAGATACTGGTGGTGCTGCCTGCAGAGGTGGACGCCGTGAACATTGAAGAGGGCAGGGATCTGTGCACACTGCTCACCTGCACCCCCTATGGCATCAATACCCACCGGCTGCTTGTAAGGGCTCACAGGATACAGAACGCCCAGGGGCCGGCCAAGGTGACGGCCGATGCCATACAGCTGAAGCCGCGCTTTATAGCGCCGTTTCTGGCTGTCCCCGTGCTGCTGATGCTGGTCATATTCACATTTGCCACATCAGGAAGAAAAAGAAGATGAAAGGAGGCAGACAAATGAAAAGATCAATAAAAAGATCCGGAATATTATTCGCAGTCATTCTGCTGCTTTCCTTAGCACATACAGCCTTCGCTGCCAGTCCCTACGGAGCCATGACCCCGGACTACGATAAAAGCTGCAAAATAACTGTCACCGTCAGGACCTCCGATGGAGATCTCGTTCCCGGAGGCAGTCTTGCGCTGCACACTGTGGCGCTGCTGAAAGACGACGGCGGCAGTCCTGCGTTTTTCTATACCGGAGATTTCGGCTCCGGTGAAAAAGTTTCCGATGCCGATCTTTCAGATCTCGCTTCTTTTGCATCAGATCTGTCCGGAACTGCAGATCCAGAGTCTTCCTCTGCAGTTAAAAAGGACATCGGCCCTTCGGCAGTTGTAAGCTTCAGCGGCCTTCCCGCGGGACTGTATCTGCTTACGCAGCCCCAGTCCGCAGCCGGCTATGAGGCGCTGCTTCCGGCAGTTATAATGCTGCCTCAGGCAGGGGCCGGGTCTCTGAGCTATGATGTCAGCGTCTGGGTCAAGCCCTCTGAAAAAACAGAAAAAGTATATGTCGATCCTCCCATCCGCAAGAGAATAGAGCTTTCGGGAGGGGCTGCACCGGAGGCGGATGAACTTTTCACTTTCAAAATGACGCCTGAAAAACCCGACTATCCCATGCCATTCGTGACCGATGCGACCGATGGTTCCGCCACCATGACAAGGCTGGGCGGGGGCGAAGTGGAGTTCGGCATCATGGAATATGGGCCCGAGCATGTGGGCAAGACCTACCGCTACACTCTGGAAGAGATCCCGGGAAAAAACTCTGACTACGAATACGACAGCAATAAATACTATATTGTGGTGAGCATAAGCCTGGACGCTGAAGGACATCTGAAAGCCAACAGCATAAGGTACGATATATTCAATCAGCCGGTGGATGAGATCGTTATAACCAATGTCTATAAGGGCAGCGGGAGTGAAGATCCAATAGGCGGCGGAGAGACGGTCGAACCTACTACCGGCAGTGGGATAGAAGACCCTGTTACCGGCGGAGGAATCGACGTACCACCCACAGGCAGCGGAATTGACGAGCCCCCCACGAGCAGCGGAATAGGCGGCGGCGATGATTCCGGCGGAGGAACCGGTGGCGGCGATTCGGGAGAAGAGGACATCGATGACGATGATACGCCTCTTGCAAATCTGCCTCAGACAGGTCAGCTCTGGTGGCCGGTTTGGCTGATGGCGCTGCTTGGCGGTGTATTTTTCCTCGGCGGTTTTGTCATCAGGAAGAGCTGTAAAGATGAGTAGAAGCAACGTGCGCAAAAACATCGGCAATGCGCTGATGGCAGTCGGTCTGATACTGATCTTCGAAGCGGTCGGCCTGCTGTATCACCACTGAATGGAATAATACCGAGCCGGTCTGGCCTACCTGACCATCAGAAACGAGCTGGCAGAAGCAATAAACGAAGGAAATGCGGTGGCCGCGGAGCCTCTTGTGGAGGAGGTTGCCAATGTCATACCCGGTGAGTATCTGCCCATGGAGGTGGCTAAGATCGATGATTCCAGGTATCTCGGCATACTGGAGCTCCCCTCTCTGGAGCTTTCGCTTCCGGTGCGGGAAAACTGGGACTATGACAGCCTCAAGCGCTCTCCCTGCAGGTATTCGGGCTCATATAAGAACGGAGATTTTGTGGTCCTTGCCCACAATTACGATAAGCACTTCGGACCGTTGAGAAGAGTTGCATCCGGCGCGGATGTGGTCTTTATTACAGTCACCGGGGAAAGGTATAAATACATCGTCAGCAATGTGGAGATAGTCGAGCCTACCGATATCGATTACATGATAGACGCCGGCGCCGACTGGGATATGACCCTTTTTACCTGTACCACAGGAGGACAGGCAAGGGTCGCCGTCAGATGCGTAAGGACCGAATAGAAAACATATCAGAATTATAAAAGCATAAGCATGCCACAGGGCAGGTGAGTAGATCTGTATCTATTCACCTGTCTTTTTTGTTATCTCGTACAGGTTTGGAGAATAAACGTGAAAATATTATTTAAACATCTTGACACAATGTCAGAGTGTGCATATAATGATGATACTGACATGATGTCAGCATTCACTGGCAGCTATGAGGATTTTGATCATGAGAAAAGCTACACCGGAACAGATCACTCAGAAAAGGGAAGAAATAATCAACGCCTGTGAGAGGCTCTACCAGTCGATGAGCTTCCGGGAGATCACGCTCAAGGATATCGGAAATATCACGTCTTTTTCACGTCCTACTATCTACAACTACTTTGAGACGAAAGAAGAGATATTTCTGGCTCTTTTTCAGAGGGAATACGATCGCTGGAATGAGGACCTGACCGCCATACTTGAGACAAATGAGCTGATGACAAAAGCAAAGCTTTCGGAAAGGATCGCTTCGTCTCTTTCCGGACGGGAACAGCTCTTAAAGCTCCTTTCCATGAATAATTACGATATGGAAGCAAACAGCCGCCAGGAGCTGCTGACTTCCTTCAAGCGGTCTTATGGACGGTCCATGCATCTGATGCGCATGCTGCTTACAAAATTCTGCCCTGACATGAGTGAGGCAGATATTCAGAACTTCATCTATACCTTCTATCCCTTCATGTTTGGAATATATCCTTATACAGCTGTCACGGAAAAGCAGAAGACAGCCATGAAGGATGCGGGGGTCAACTACATGTATCAAACTGTCTATGAACTCACTTACAGCTGCCTGATCCGGCTGCTGGGTAAGTAAAAGATGGTAATAATTATCAATTACTGTAAAGAAGAGTACTCAAATCGGAAAAGGAGAAAGAAAAATGGCTGAGAATATTCTTGTTGCAGTTTTTTCTGCAAGTGGTGTGACAAAAAGAGTCGGTGAAGAGATCGCCAGAGTTGCAGGAGCGGACTTTTATGAAATAGTCCCGAAGGAGATCTATACCTCCGCAGATCTGGACTGGAGAAACAAACAGAGCCGCAGCAGCATCGAGATGAATGATCCTTCCGCAAGACCTGAGATCGCCGGCAATGCCCCTGATATGGCTTCTTATGATACGGTGATCGTTGGTTTCCCCATCTGGTGGGGTGTGGCTCCCAGGATCATCGACAGCTTCCTGGAAAGCTATGATTTTTCCGGAAAGAAGATAATTCCATTCTGCACTTCCGGCGGCAGCGGCGTAGGCAGAAGCGATACAGCCCTTCATAAAGATGTAAGCGGCGATGTAAAGTGGGCAAAGGGCAGACTGATCAACCGGCCGGATGAAGCGGAGATCCGCAAATGGCTGGATGAGGTGCTGTGATCATGAAATATACGAAACTTGACGATTCAGACCTGAATGTATCCCGGATCTGTATGGGCTGCATGGGATTCGGAGATCCCGGAAGAGGCCAGCACGTCTGGTCCACGGGAGATCAGAAGATCGGAAAGTAAGGAGGAATACATAAGATGGCTGAAAAGATCGTTCAGACAGCAGGAAGAAACCAGCTTGGAGAATTTGCACCAATGTTTGCGCATCTCAATGACGATGTGCTCTTCGGAGAAGTGTGGAATGAAGAAGCGATCGACGTAAAGACGAAGTGCATCATTACCGTGGTATCCCTGATGGCTTCCGGGATCACGGATTCCTCCCTGACCTATCATCTGCAGAACGCCAAGGCGCATGGTGTAACAAAGGAAGAAATCGCTGCCATCATCACCCATGCCACGATGTATGTCGGCTGGCCTAAGGGCTGGGCGGTGTTCAGACTGGCAAAGGAAGTCTGGAATGAAGAAGATCACAGCAAACTGAAATAAACGGGGGTTTGGAAAATAACAATGAGAAGAATTCTTTCAGTCATAATGGCAGCTCTTCTGCTTATTTCTCTTGTGGCCTGCGGAAACAGTTCACAGGCAGAAACAAAAGAGGCACAGTCTGTAACAGCGGGTGAGAAAGAAACGGCAGAAAACACAAATACAGCTGGATCGGAAAGCGTGTCTGCAGATGCAGAAACATCCTCCAAGACCGCTTCTGATGGCACAAATGATATTGGATCGACTCATTCGGATGTCCTGGTGGCATATTTCTCCGCTACCGGTACCACGAAGGGCGTCGCGGAAAAGATCGCTGCCATCACCGGCGGCGATCTGTATGAGATCGTTCCTGCAGAGCCTTATTCGGACGCAGATCTGAACTGGAATGATCGCAACAGCCGCTCCACAAAAGAGCAGAATGATAAGAGCGTTCGTCCTGAGATCGGAAGCGCTGAATTATCACTGGAAGGCTATGCGACCATCTATCTGGGCTTTCCTATATGGTGGGGCGAAGAACCGCGTATCCTGGACACTTTTGCCGAGAAATACAGCTTTGAAGGGATAACTGTGATCCCGTTCTGCACATCTTCGAGCAGCGGCATCGGCCGCAGCGGCTCAAATATGGAAGCGCTTGCAGGAAACGGAACCTGGCTTCAGGGAAAGCGCTTCGGAGGCAATGTATCGGAAGCGGACCTTCAGTCCTGGATCGAAGGGCTGAAGTAACAAGATCCACAGAAAGGACGGAACCATGTCCAAGGCAAAAACGAATAATATGATCAGACGGATCGTGGATGCGGTCATGACTGTCCTTCTGCTGTTTCTTATGGCCTACCAGGTAACCGGAGAACTGCTGCACGAGTGGATCGGCACAGGCATGACGGTGCTTGTCATCATTCATCAGATCCTGAACCGGAAGTGGTACGGAGTGCTGTTTAAGGGGAAATACAATCCATACCGCAGCGTCACGACCATCGTGAATATTCTGCTTCTTGCGTGTTTTGCGCTGACCGCCTTCTGCGGCATGTCCATGAGTGGGCATGCGGTCCCCTTCCTATATGGTATGGCACCGGTTTCCTTCGCAAGGCAGATGCATCTTTCACTGTCCCATTGGGCCTTTGTGCTGATGGGGCTGCATCTTGGAACGCATATCCCGGCCATGGCCGCCGGTCTGAAACTGAAGGACAGAACAGGAACAGCGCTTGCCTGCATTTTTACCTGTATCGGCGGCATCGGTCTTTGGCTGTTCCTGCGAAGCGGAATACCTAACTACCTGTTCTTCCGAGTACCGTTCGCATTCCTGGATTATGATAAGGCCGGAGGATTGGTATTACTTGAGAATCTTCTGATGCTGTCCTTCTGGGGGCTTATCGGAACCCAGGCGGCGCTGATCTGCAGGAATACCGCAAGCAAGGCTGGAAAGAAAAATAACCCGCTCATCCCTGTCGTTGCTATCATGGCGGCAGTGATCATCGGCATCGTGCTAATGCTTCTGTTTCCTTCCGCAGACGGGCCGATATCCTTTGGCGCTGCAGACTGGTCTTCGCAGCAGCCGGATGCTGCGCAAACGGCAGAACCGGCCGGAGCGCAGGGATCTTCGCAGGAGGAGCATATCTCAACGAAACCAGGCGACCCGCAAGTGGAAGGAAGCATACCGGTCGATGACGGATTTGTACTGATCCGGGGCGGCTCATTCCTGATGGGAAGTCCGGATACGGAAAACTGGCGGATCGACGATGAGACGCAGCATGAGGTTTCCGTCAGTTCGTTCTTCATGGACCCTTATGAAACCACGCAGGGCGACTATACTCAGCTCGTGGGCGAGAATCCATCCACGTTTCCCGGAACCGGCCAGCCGGTCGAAAATATATCCTGGCTGGATGCGGTGCGCTATGCCAATGCAAAAAGTACTGACGCAGGGCTCACACCGGCATACACGATCACCGCTGATGGCGTGAGCTGGGATCTGTCTGCTGACGGATACCGGCTGCCAACGGAAGCCGAGTGGGAATATGCCTGCCGGGCAGGGACAATAACACCTTTCAATACAGAAAGATCTTTGAGCGCTGCTGAGGCTAACTTTTACGGCCACTACCCTTATGAGATCGAAGAAAACTATTTTAACAGTTCAGTCCTGGATGCCAGGCCGGGAGAATACCGGCAGAAGACCATCGCTGCAGGCAGTTTTTCGCCGAATGCGTGGGGCCTTTATGACATGCACGGAAACGTTAACGAATGGTGCTGGGATTATTACGGGGCCTACGATCCGGAAGCTTCCGATGATCCGACCGGTCCTGTTTCCGGAACGAGACATGTCTATCGCGGAGGAGGGTGGAACGATTTTGCCAAGAACATGCGCAGCGCCTACCGCGCTGCTGGTCAGGAGGATCTGAAAAGCTGCAATCTTGGCCTTCGCCTCGTCAGGAATACAGATAACAGCCGCTCCGGCGTTGTTACAGCAGTCAGCAGCATGCTGCAGCCGGAAACCGGCGGTAAGATCCTGATTGCCTTCTTCTCCTGGGGCGGCAATACACGCGGGATCGCCCGGGAGATCCAGTTGCAGACCGGGGCTGATCTTTTTGAGATCACACCGGTAGATCCGTATTCAACGGATTACAACACTGTTCTGATGGAAGCACAGGAGGACCAGCATAAACAGGCAAGGCCGGAGCTTTCAGAACACATCCGGAACATGGATGAATACGACGTCATCCTTCTGGGGTATCCGAACTGGTGGGCCTCCATCCCGATGCCGATCGCTTCTTTCCTGGAGGAATATGACTTTTCCGGGAAGACGATCATCCCGTTCTGTTCCCATGGCGGCGGAAGGTTCGGGCAGAGTCTGACAGCGATCGCAAAGCTTGCACCGGATGCCGTGATGGGCGAAGGGTTGTCGGTGCATTATTCAGGCGGGTCCGCGCTCTCCGGAGATGTGACATCCTGGCTTAAGCAAAACGGTATCATCCGGTAAAGGAGATTATTCTTCCCTGTGTGGGATGGCCGTGGATCTGGTCGTTTAATCAAATAATAAAAAATATTACAGAGCGCATTTGGAGCATCCTCCGGGTGCGCTCTTTTTTGTGGATAGGTCGGACGTTATCAGTGCTTTTCCCGGGGAGAAACTAAAAATCCTTGACAAGTGGTCACCTGCGCTGCATGTTTTGTTTTTTGCGGTTTTATGAGTTGTTGATTTTGACACAGGGCTGTACTAAAATTTATATAAATGGAGCCGGCTAAGACATTTTATCGGGTCTGCAGCCTGCGCTCCGGGAAGAGAGGCACTATGAAGGTAGTACTTGAAAACCTTACGAAAAAGTATCCCAGCCGCAACAAGAAGGACAAGAGCGAAGTCATTGCGGTCAACAATTTCAATATCGAGATCCCCGACGGAAAGCTTATAGGCCTTTTGGGGCCTTCCGGCTGCGGAAAGAGCACCACGCTGAATCTGATCTGCGGCCTGGAGCAGCCCACCGAGGGGCACATATATTTCGGCGATGATGATGTCACCCAGCTGCCGCCCGAAAACCGCGGAGTGGGTCTGGTATTTCAGAATTATGCTCTGTATCCACACCTTACGGTGCGTCAGAATATAATGTTCCCGCTGGAGAACCTTAAGGGCGACAAGAAGATGAGCCGTCAGGCCATGGAAGAAAAGGCTCTTGAGGCTGCTAAGCTGGTGCAGATAGACGAGCTGATGGACAGAAAGCCCAGCGAAATGTCCGGAGGCCAGCAGCAGAGAGTTGCAATAGCAAGAGCACTGGTCAAGACCCCAAGCGTGCTGCTGCTTGACGAGCCTCTGTCCAATCTGGACGCAAGGCTAAGGCTCCAGACCCGGGAGGAGATACGCCGCATACAGCAGAAGACCGGGATCACCACCATCTTCGTAACCCACGACCAGGAGGAGGCTATGAGCATCTCTGACTACATAATAGTTATGAAGGCGGGCGTCATCCAGCAGGTGGGAAGACCGCAGGATGTATACGATCAGCCGGAGAATCTTTTCGTGGCCAGATTCCTGGGCACTCCGGCAATCAACGTGTTCGAGGGCAATATCGAAAACGGCTGGCTCTGGATAGGGGAGGACAAGGTCCTTAGGGTGGACGGCGCGGAGGACGAGGAGGTCTATGCGGCAGTCCGTCCGGAGGGCTTCATATTCATGGAGGACGGCCCCTTCAGGTGCAGTCTCAGAAATATAGAGGTGATGGGCCGCGATACCAGTCTGGTGTTCAATCACAGCTCGGACCCCGGGACCGATATCCGCGCTATAGTAAGCGTGGAGGACCGTCAGCGGGTGGAGCAGGTGAACGGCCACATCGTAAGCTTCGGCTTCAAGCCCTATAAGACCTTCCTCTTCGGCAAGGACGACGAGCAGCGCATATACTGCACCCTGTCCTGAAGGAGGAGCCTATGAAGAAGAGCGAACTCAAGCCCTGGCTGTACCTGCTGCCTGCTATAGCATTCCTTGGAGCATTCATGGTCTACCCGCTGGTGGACGTTTTCGTGTACTCCTTCGAGGAGGGCTATAACTTTGCAAGCCAGCAGTTCTTCGGCACCGGGCTCTACAATTACCGCTATGTGCTGCGGGATCCCTACTTTATGCAGGCGGTAAAAAACACCTTTATACTGGTCATAATCACTGTGCCTCTCTCCACAGGTCTGGCGCTGCTGATCTCTCTGGGCCTCAATTCAATCAAAAAGCTGAAGGAGCTCTACCAGACCATATTCTTCCTGCCCTATGTTACCAACACCCTGGCGGTGGGACTGGTCTTTATGATACTTTTCAAGAAGACCGCCTATTCTGAAGGCCTGATAAATCTTCTTATAACATTTTTCGGCGGAAGAAGCGTGGACTTCATCGACGGCCCCTACTGGGCTAAGATGATGGTCCTGTGCATCTACACGGTGTGGATAGTAATGCCCTTCAAGATACTGATTCTCACCAGCGCGCTGGCTTCCGTGCCGCAGGATTACTACAATGCGGCCAGGGTGGACGGCACCTCAAGGCTCAGGATATTTACCCGCATAACTCTGCCCATGATATCGCCCATGATCTTCTATCTGGTGATAACGGGCTTTATCGGCGCCTTCAAAGCCTATTCGGATGCTGTGGCGCTGTTTGGCGTGAATCTGAACGCTGCGGGCATGAATACTATCGTGGGCTATGTCTATGACATGCTCTATGGCGATTCCGGCGGCTATCCCAGCTTTGCTTCTGCGGCGGCGCTGATACTTTTCGCCATAGTGCTGACCATCACTACAATCAACATGCTCATCCGGAAGAAGCAGCCGGTGTAGGGAGGGGGAGACGATATGGATTTTAAACAGATCGAAAAGTCGGCCCGCACCCGCGCAAAGGTGCTGAGCTTCGTAAAGTACTTTTTCCTGAGCCTCTGGGCTCTGATAGTGCTTTTCCCCTTCTACTGGATGCTGCTGAGCTCCATAAAGAGCTACAGCTCCTACAACTCCGAATATGTGCCCAAGTTTTACGCCACGAATCCTACGCTTCAGAACTATCTGGATGCATTCACGGCGGTGCCTCTGGCCAGATACTTCGGAAATACCATCATATTCACGGTGCTGACAACGGCAGCCATGCTGGCGGTCATAATACTTGCGGCATTTGCCTTCTCCAGACTGGAGTTCAAGGGCCGCAATCTGCTGTTCACCGGCTTCCTTGCTCTGATGATGATACCAAACGAGCTGGTCATAATAACCAATTTTGTAACTATAACAAATCTGGGGCTGAGAAATACCTTCACCGGTCTGATACTGCCCTCGGTCACTTCGGTGTTCTACATCTACCTGCTTAAGGAGAACTTCGAGCAGATACCGGAGGATCTGTACAAAGCGGCAAAGATAGACGGCTGCTCGGATTTCAAATATCTGACCCGGGTCATGATACCAATTACCAGGCCCACTATAGTGACGGTAGTCATCCTGAAGGTCATCGAATGCTGGAACAGTTATGTGTGGCCCAGGCTGATAACCGATGATTCCTCCTATTTCCTGGTGTCCAACGGCATACAGGAGATAAGGGAGAACGGCTTCGGCCGCGAGAACATCCCCGCGATGATGGCTGCGGTGGTGGTCATCTCTCTGCCGCTTATCGTGCTCTTCCTGATCTTCCACAAGAAGATAATGGAGGGCGTTTCGAGAGGAGGTACCAAGGGATGATGAAAAAGCATGCTCTGGCGCTTCTGCTTATGACGGCGCTGGCTCTGGGGCTCTTCTCCGGCTGCCACGGCACTCAGGGGCTGGATCCCTTTGAAATGCCGGAGGAATTCGATACTACCAGGCAGTTTGAGATCACCTTCTGGGCGAAAAACGATACCAATGTGGCCCAGACCCGCATTTACGAGGCTGCAATAGCGGCTTTTGAGGCGCTTTATCCCAATGTAAATGTCAATCTGCGGCTTTACACCGATTACGGCCGCATTTATAACGATGTAATAACCAATATCGCCACCAATACCACACCTAACGTGTGCATCACCTATCCGGACCACATCGCCACCTACATGACGGGCTCCAACGTGGTCGTTCCGCTGGACGATGTGTTCAATGATGAAAAGTACGGCCTCGGGGGATCTCAGCTGCGCTTTGACGGACCTTCGTTTGGCCAGATTGTGCCTCAGTATATAGGGGAATGCAGGATAGGGGAGCACTGGTACGCCATGCCCTATATGCGCTCCAGCGAGGCGCTGTATATTAACAAGACTTTCGTGGAGAAGCTGGGCTATGAGGTGCCGGATGTAGCCACCTGGGACTGGATCTGGGAGGTCTCCGAAGCGGCCATGGCTAAAGCCCCGGACGGGACCTTTGCCCTCAACGGCCAGAACGTGATGATCCCCTTCATCTACAAATCCACTGACAACATGATGATACAGCAGCTGAGGCAGAAGGGCGCGGATTACAGCAGGGAAGACGGCACGGTGCTGATCTTCAACGACACCACTAAGGAACTGCTTAAGGAGATCGCAAAGCACGCCGGCAGCGGCGCATTCTCGACCTTCAAGATCTCCAGCTACCCCGCCAATTTCCTGAATGCGGGCCAGAGCGTATTTTCTGTCGATTCCACCGCCGGCGCCACCTGGATGGGCAGCAAAGCTCCCAACATCGATATCGCAGCGGACAAGATAGTGGAATTCGAGACAGTGGTAAGACCCATACCTCAGTTCGATACATCAGATCCTGTGATGATCTCCCAGGGCCCCTCCATCTGCATCTTCAACAAGCGCGATCCTCAGGAGGTGCTGGCCTCCTGGCTCTTCGCCCAGTACATGCTTACGAATGACGTGCAGATAGCCTACGCCAGGACCGAGGGCTATGTGCCTGTCACAACCAAAGCCCAGCAGGACCCGGACTATGAAGCATATCTCAGCGGCGAGGGAAAGTATGCCGACGAGTACAGCATAAAGCTGGATGCCACAAGGCTTATTTTAGACAATATTCCTAATACCTTTACTACGCCGGTGTTCAACGGCTCGGCTTCTCTGCGCGATGCGGCGGGGCAGATGATAGAAAATGTCTGCAAGTCCATGCGCCGCGGCCAGACTGTGGATGATGCCTACTTTGACAGCCTGTACAGCAGCGTCAATTCCCTCTACAGGCTGGACCAGCTGAGCTCGACTACCGCAGGGAAGAAGGAGCTGGGGCCCCTGCCGGAGACCTCAAAGCTGCTTCTTGGCGGCATCGCGGCGGCCTGGGTGCTCATAGGTATCTATGTGATCTGGGACAGAAGCAAAGCTCGCAGGAAGTCTTGATTATTCCTGCGAAAGGACTATAATTATATTGTTATTTATATCTCTCGAAGATAAGTATAAGTAAAAAGGACTAAACAAAAATGAAGAGAATCACAGCACTTTTATTAGTATTTGTAATGCTCCTTGGCCTTGCAGCCTGCGGCAGCGAAGATCCTAACAAGAAGAGCGCCGGAGTCATGAGCTATAAGGAGTATATGGATGCCGCTGTAGACAGCGAAGTTACCATCGAATGCTATGTAATGGCAACCCAGTCCTGGTGGCAGGATACCATCAATGTATATGCGCAGGACGGCACCGGCGGCTACTTCATCTACAATCTGGTCTGCTCAGAGGCAGACGCTGCAAAGCTCACCCCGGGAACCAAGATCAAGGTAAAGGGCTTTAAGAGCGAATGGTCAGGCGAGGTCGAGGTCGTGGACGGCACCTTCGAAATCGAAAAAGGCAAATGGACTGCAGCAGCTACCGATGTAAGTTCCAAGCTGGGCACTGACGAGCTTGAAAGCTACATGAACCAGTTTGTAAGCTTCAAGGGCATGAAGGTGGAATCCGAAGCTCTCTACAAGTGGGACGGTTCCGGAGCTCAGGGCGATGACCTGTACTTCAACGTTTCCCTCAATGGCAAGACATACAACTTCACCGTTGAATCTTACCTCTGCGGAAGCGAGACTGAGGTTTACAAGACCGTTGAAGGCCTGAAGGTAGGCGACACCGTGGACATGGAAGGCTTCCTTTACTGGTATGAGGGACCCAACCCCCACATCACCAAGGTTACTGTAAAGTAGCGCAAAGCATGATACTGAAAAAGCGGCTCCTTTGAAAGGGGCCGCTTTTAGCTTGGATTTATTGTTGGCTTGGATTTGCTGATTTATGGTTTAATAGATTATGATCTTCCGGCCGTTGGCGACGCTTTCGAGCAGGCCTTGAGTGAAGATCCTGAGCTCCTCTGCTGCCTTGTCCTTAAGCGGCTGCAGGTCTGTGTTCGCTTCAAGATCGTCTCTGGCTGCTTTGATGGCATCCACCGCATCTTCCTTCTTCGTCCAGTTCAGAAGTGCAGCCTTTTCGTCGAAAAACTGTATGGAGTCCGGGTCCACATCTATGGACTGGATCTCAGCCTCGGGCAGGGTCACTATAATGCTGTCCTCATCCGCGTGCAGGCTTATCTGACTTGCGTCTACCCCGGCTCTTACCTTGGCGGAATAGAGCATGGAGAAGGCCTTCTGGGTGAGGAAGGGGATCTTGCCGTCGCTGTATCTGACTATGCCCTGGTAGTAGAGCTCTGCCGTGGTGAACTCGGCGGCGGACTCCAGTCTGGTCTGAAGGGCATCGATGTCTATTTTTGGCTTCTTTGCGGCTTCCGCGGCGGCCAGCTTTGCCTGCTGCTCTGCGGTCTTTGCCTCCTGGAGCCGCATCTGCATGTAGAAAATGCCGGCAACTATCAGAAGACAGATGATGATAAAGATCATCAGTTTTGTAAGCATCGGGTGCTTTTTCGGCTGCTTTTCTTCTTTTTCTTTCTTCATGGATCAGCCCTCCTTTGAACTGATTTTAGCAAATAAAGCCGCTTCGGGCAAGGAAAAGCATCTTGATATTGAGCGGCGGCACAAGTATAATTTTTCAGTACGGCTGTTGAAAACAGCCTGCATGCAGCGGAGACCCGGACAGGTCCCCGGAAAGAGGAATATATGGATCTTAATGATTATTACATTATAATACCCAGTCTGGATCCGGACGAGAAGCTCAACAAGGTGGTGGACGGCATGTTCGCTGCCGGTTTCGAAAAGATGGTGCTGGTGGATGACGGCAGCGATGCGGATCACAAGGCGCCCTTCGAGAGAGCTCTGGCGGCTCATCCCGAGATCGAAAAGCTGGTGCACCCGGTGAACAAGGGCAAGGGCAGGGCGCTTCGGGACGCTTTTGCCTACGTGGCGGAGCAGCATCCGGACTGCAAGGGCGTTATCACCATAGACGGAGACGGCCAGCACACCCCAGAGGATGCGCTGAAGCTGGCTGAAGGAATGGAGCAGGAGCCGGACAAGGTGATGATTGGCGGAAGGGACTTTTCCCTGTCCCATGTGCCCAAGCGGAGCATGATGGGAAACCGCATCACATCCTGGGTCTTCCTGGTGTTTTACGGCATAAAGCTCTCCGACACCCAGACCGGTCTAAGGGGCATACCTGCAGGCTGTCTGAAGGCTTTCGCGGAGGATGTGGAGGGCGAGCGCTTCGAATATGAGACCAATATGCTGCTCTACATGCACGATCAGGGCATAAAGTTCAGGGAAATACCCATTGCAACGGTGTATATAGAGGAAAACAAGAGCTCACACTTCAATCCGCTTAAGGATTCATGGCGGATATATAAGCTGATCTTCAGCAAATCACGCATTCTTAAGCAGTTTATATCCTCTGTGATCTCCACGGCCGTGGATCTGAGCCTTTTCAGCATTTTCAACAAAGCTCTGGAGGGGCCGGTGGCAGCGGGAAGCATGAGCACTGCAGCTCAGATATTCCTGGCTGTGGGCGGAGCAAGGATAATCTCTGCGCTGCTGAATTACACTATCAACAGAAACTGGGTATTCAGAAGCAATGCCGCCGTGGGAAGCTCTCTGGTCCGCTACGCTGTGGTGGCAGTCTGCCAGTATTTCCTGTCCTCCGGGACCTTGAACCTGCTGGTGAGCCTCACAGGCGCGTCAGGCGGCTTCAGGACCCTGCTGAAGGCTGTGGTAGATGTGATACTCTTCGTCCTCAGCTACTTCGTGCAGAAGAAGTTCGTGTTCGGGAGCAGAAGATAAACTGTGCGTGCAAAACCTGTCACTTATCTGTTTTAGTAACTTTATGTATAAACGATCTAAAAAGGACCCCGAAGGGTCCTTTTTCAGTCTATTCCAGGGGCTTCTGCCTTTCTAATGCTTCTTTGATCTTTTGCGTGAAAATCTCAGCAGAGCCTTTGGCGTAGTGGCTCTTGCGTGACTGATAGGTCATTTTTTCATAGAACTCTTCCGTCGGCATGTAGCCTCCGCCGGCCAGTCCGCTGGTGAATTCCACGAGCATGTTGTTTTTATACGGGGAACTTCCCTTTATCTTTTGCCAGCTCTCGGTGCAAAGCTCTACATTGACAAAGATCACAGCTATGCTTCCCACAGTCAGCAGCGCAAAGCCCGCATGGGTCTCGCCGTCCGGGATGTAGCGGCAGTCGGTGCTGGGTCCTCCGTTTTCGCTGACTGTGACCTTCTGGGCAGGGCAGCTGCAGCTGAAGTAATCCAGGTGTATGCCGGTGGAGGCTGATGCCTCCGGATTCTCAGAAACCCCTGCATTTTGAGACATCTGTTTTCTGCTGCCTGCGGCGTTTTCTGCCGTTCTCACCACCTGTTCTCCCAGTCTGGTGCCAAGTATCCGGACCAGTCCGAACCCTGTTTCGCCCAGGTCTTCAACCGTCTGTATCCCATTCCTGTCCACATAGTCCAGCCTTGCCCGAAGGCTTGTCCACTGATCTCCGGAAGCGCCGATAAGATACATCGGCACGCAGTTTATGCCGTATTGCTCTCTTATGAATTCCTCGGAATATCCTGCAATATCTGCGGATATCCAGCGGCTTCCGTCCGGAAGGAAAGAGTTTTCCAGTACGCCCGGAGCGCAGTTCACGCTGTACAGGATCGCGATGACGCGGCCGTTTTCATCATTTATCCTCAGCACCGGAAGTGTCCGGTCTGTGGGTCCTTCCGTATTTATGCCCTGCCACCAGCCTCTGTCCGTTCTGATAAGCCGGTTGACATTGGTTTCAGTATATCCGAGTCCGAAAACGATGTCCGCATCCCTGAGGCTTCCCAGAGCATCTGAAGCAGCCTGTCTTACGGCTGACATCACTGCATCGCGCATCGCATTCTCCCGGTCTGCATAAAGTTTTGCGGCTTCGGGGCTCATGCTTTTACCATCTGCTGCAGCCTTCTTAATTATGTCTTCAGGATAAGTCCTCAGACTGTCCCGGTCACCCATATGGGGTGTTGAAAGCGCGTGCTTAGCCTGCACCAGCACATTCTTCTCGGGTATCCTGAAGAGCCCCGAAAGCTCCTTTCGTATCCGCGCATTTTCGGAAGCATTCACAAGGCAAAGGGACACCAGCGCCACCTTTTCTCCGGCATCCAGCAGCAGGACCTGTACGGATGGCAGATCGTGAATATTGGTATAGTTTTCCCGGAAATTGGGGAGCATGTCCTCCGTGAACTTTATTTCCGCCTGCCCAGCGCCGGCCTTTAAAGCTATTTTTTGCATGAATTCTGCCTCCTTCTCCTGAAGTCATGATAACACAAAAGCACAAGATTATGATATTCTTAAAAACAGGAGGTGCGGAAAATGATAGATTTTTCAGCCAAACACAATGTATGGATCAGAAACGACGACGGCAGCCTGAACCGCATGGACGAGCCCTATTATAAGTGCTGGAAGCTGGCGGACGGGGTGTGGCGCATCCTTTCCAGCGGCGATTATTCATATCTTATCGAAGGCGATGAAGAAGGCCTGGTGATAGATTCCGGCTATGGAGCGGGGGATCTCAGGGAATACGTTCAGGCGCTGACCGACAAGCCGGTCCGCTGCATAGCTAATACTCACGATCATTTCGATCACACTGCGAACAACAGCTATTTTGAGGCTGCCTACATGGCAGAGGCGACGGTCCCTCTGGCTACTGTGCCGTTCCCCAGCTTTGCAGGCATAGTCTTTCCCAAAGACTACAGAATAATTCCGTTGAAGGATGGGGATATCATTCCGCTGAAGGGGCGGGAGCTTCAGGCTATACTGGTGCCAGACCACGCAGTGGGCTCCATGTGCTATCTGGACAGAAAAGGGCGTATACTTTTCAGCGGCGATGAATTTTTCAGCCTCAGAAAGAACCTGAACTACGGACTGAAACACTGGAAGGAGTCGCTGGAAAAGCTGCTGGCGGTAAAAGGCGAATTCGATATCATGTACGGGGGTTCCGGAACTGTGGACCCATCAATCATAGCGAAACAGTATCAGGCTGCGCTCATAGGCTTGAGGACCGGTGGCACGAAGCTGCCAGAAGGTAAAGGCGGCGGCAGGCCTCAGCCCGAATATAATGAAAAAGGCGAGCCCATTTACGACCGGATGAAGCCTCATTACGAGGACACGGATCACCCCGAGACGTCGGATCCCGCCGACAGACGCATAGTGCGTTTTGAAGACATTGAACTGGTGTTCGATATTACAAAAATAAATGAATGACTGCATCTTCCGCCGGATATCCCGGCGGATCTTTTATTCTGAGATCAGACCGTTGATCACTTCTGAAACATTTGCTGCTGTATCGCCTGCGGTCATGGTGACGGCAGAGCCTTTCGACTGAGCCAGCTCTCCCGCAGCTCCGTTTATCCATGCTGCCGATGCCGCGGCAAGCAGCAGCTTATCTTTGTCTCCGGATGCGGCTGCTCCATAGCAGACTGCTGCAAGTATGCCGGACAGCACGTCTCCGCTTCCTGCGGTGGCCATTCCGGGGCAGCCGCGGTCGGTTATAAGGACCTTCTCCCCGTCGGAAACGATGGTGGCCGGTCCTTTCTGCATCACTATGGCGCCGTATTTTCCCGCAAGTGCCTTGGTGCGGCCTATGGGATCTTCCAGAATGTCGGATATGCTGCAGCCCGCCAGTCTTGAGAATTCCTTAAGATGGGGCGTTAGTATCAGCTTCTGCCCTGAAGGCCGGAGCGAACAGGAGCCTGCTCCATACCGGCCCGGGTCTTCAGCTTCCAGCTTTGCCAGAGCGTTGAGACCATCGGCATCGAGTATGAGAGTGCCGATGCAGTTTTCCAGCAGGTACCTGACGGCTTTAAGAGTCTCTTCGGTTCCGCCTGCGCCCATGCCAAAGGCTATCAGCTTGTATCTGCGGCAGATGGCATCGAACTGGGACGGATCGAACTTAAGGTTGCCGTTTTCTTCTGCCAGAGGTATAAGCGTCGGCTCGAGGATGGAACCGGCTATGATGGGACAGATGGATACAGGTGCAGCAATGCTTGCGACTCCGGCTCCTGCGCGCATGGCGGCATTGCCCAGAGCAGCCAGTACGGATGCTGCCTGATTTCCCTTTGCAGCCAGCCTTATGGCTCCGCTGTAGGAAAGACTTCCGCCTATCAGCGCCACATATCCGTAGTCGCCCTTGTTTGAAAGATTCCTGCGCGAAGGGAACAGCTGCCTTACATCGGATGCCTCCAGAAGGCCGCAGCTCTCCCCAATTGGAGGAATGCCTATGTCTGCATTCAGCTTCCGTTTTATAACGTCCTTGGCCATGTTAAGAAAATGTCCGGGCTTATAGCAGCCTATCGAAACAGTAAGATCTGACTCGGCAACCACTTCTCCCATGCCTGTGTCAGCATTCAGTCCGCTGTTTATGTCCACTGATACTGTAAAAGCGCCTTTTTGGCGTGCTTCATTAATCTTTTCTATGATACTTGCAGCCATGCCCTCCGGCCGGCCCCTGAATCCGGTCCCGAAGATGCAGTCGGCTATGAGCCCAAAGCCGCGCAGATCCGTTTCCTCAGTACACAGCTCCCAGTCTATCCCGGCCTTTCTGCACTGTTCAAAGTAATAGAGACCGTCAGCGGAGAACTTTTCCTTAAGAAGAAATATGGTGCATGGTATTCCGTTCTCCTTAAGGCGCAGAGCAAGCACATAGCCGTCTCCGGCATTGTTGCCGCTGCCGCAGACGATGGCAGCTCCTTTATCGCCGTATCTGACTGACTCGGCACGAACAGCCTCAAAAACAGCATTTCCGGCCAGTCTCATAAGCTCTTTCGAATCGGTCCCGGCCGAAATGCATGCGGCATCGCTTGCGCGCATATCTTTGGCAGATAAAACAGTGATCATAGCCTGCTCCTTTTTCTGGAATAACTATATATTTTGTCAATCAAAATTCATTATATCATTTTATTGCAATACTTAGGAATCTACTATAACAATCATTTAATTGCAAATATGATGTCGCAGTTGTATAGTTATTCGGTCAGTCCTTTTTTTAGGGAACGATTCTTTGTTAATAAGTTGGCAAAGCCCTTTGTTTTCAAGGGTTTGAAGCACTTTAAACGAAATTTGTCAAGTGGTTTTTTCGAACTTTTGGCAATAAATGTCAGAAATTTAATATGCATTTTTGTAATATCGCCATACACTATTCAAAAATAATATATTAGGCATTGGTGAATTGCATAATGTATATGAAAATGCTATATTATTTTAGATTTAGTCAGCGGTTTTCGCTTTTTTTGACGTCGCCAAAAAACAGGCTTTATCAGCAGACACTACACTGCGTTAAGTATAAAGACGGGATTTTATTATTTATCACTACTAAGGAGGTATTTTCAAAGCATGAGAAACAAACTTGAAGAGCTTTTGAAGATCAGCTTCAGAAAGGGAATGACGAAGTGGCTTACCATATTCTTCGGACTTCCCACATTTATAGTAGCATTCCTGCTCTATCAGTCCCAGAAGGGCAAAGATAAGGCAAGATATCAGAACTACTATAATGAAGCGAAGTCCATGCTCGAATCAGACGGCACCCTTGCTGCGCTGAGAGAGCAGACAAAAGCCCACCTTATCACCAAATTTAAGTACTTCAACCAAGATGCCACAGGCGCGAAGTTCGAGGACAAGCTGAAGAAGCAGGTAGCTATCGACGAAAAAGAAGCTATCGAAAAGAAAGTCAACGAGCTGTATGCTGAAAGAGGCGAAGAAAAAGGCGAGAGCTTTGTTGAGTTCCTTGCAAGAGGACTTGGCAATCCTGTTCTGTTTGTTCTCTCTCTTATCACATCCTTCCCGATGTACATTCTGCTTCTGATCTACTCCAACCCGTTCTCAAGATACATCTTCAACCGTCTTGTAATGATGATCTTCGTAGCTTTCGGCGTAGTAGCAGTAGTATTTACGATCATGCACTTCTCCGCTTCCGACCCTGCACAGAACGTACTCGGCGACGAAGCGACCCCCGAACAGGTAGCACTGTTCAACAGAACCTACGGACTGGATCAGCCCTACTTTGTACAGCTGTTCACCTGGTTCAGAAGACTGGCCACCTTCGACCTCGGCAAGACCTATCAGGGCGCTGAGGATGCAATGGCTGCTATCATGAGAAGATTCCCGACCACTGTCAAGCTGGCCACCTCCGGATTCGTTCTCTCCCTGATCTTCGGTATCCCCGCAGGAATCATTTCCGCTGTTCATCCGAATTCCGCATTCGACTACATCGTAATGTTCCTGGCTCTGCTGGGCATCTCCGTTCCCGTATTCTGGATCGGCATGATGATGATACTGAACTTCTCCATCAACCTTCACTGGCTGCCCTCTTCCTACAGCCCCGAGGTTCCGATCTCAATGCTGATGCCTGCCATAGGTCTGGGACTGCTGTCTCTGGGTTCACTCACCAGAAACACCCGTTCCGCTATGAAGGAAGTACTCAGCTCCGACTACATCGTAACCGCAAAGGCAAAGGGACTTTCCAGCCGCAGAGTAATCCTTAAGCACGCTCTGGGCAATGCCCTCATTCCCATCGTAACCATCGCTGGCATGCAGTACGGCGGACTCCTCGGCGGATCCTCCGTAACCGAGAAGGTATACAACATCAGAGGCGTGGGAAGCTACGTAGTAGACAAGCAGTTCCTGCCTGACATTCCCGCAGTACTCGGCGGCGTTGTATACGTATCGATCCTGATCAGTATTGCTAACCTGATCGTAGACCTGCTCTATCTGGCCATCGATCCTCGTATCAAGGCAAGAGTAAAGAGTGAGTAAAGGATAGGAGATAAGTTATGACAAAGAAAGAAAAAGAACTGGCTAAGAAAGCCATTGCGCGCCAGCTGAGATTCTTCCCGGAGGCCAGCTCCCTGAGTTTCGGTTTCGGCGCATCCTGCATACTGGGTCTTGCTTTTCTGCTGTTCTCCTTCGATACAGCTACTCTGAAATTCAAGCCCACTATGATCATCATCGGCTGCGTATTTATCGTAGAAGGTCTGCTCTCTCTGCTGGCCCGCAAGCTTGTTGAAAAACAGGTTATCGGCACAGGCAAGGTAAACAGAGCAACAAGACTATTCGGATTTATACTGCTGCTGACCATCGTAAACATCAACATTTTCGTAGCGATCGGCGGACTGCACCTGATCAAGGAAAAGAAGAATACCGAATATCTCTTCGGAAGCTATATGCTGCTGGAAGAAGTAATGGTAATCATCGTATCCTGCATCAACCTGCTCAAGGAATATGTTGTTGATACCTTCTATACCGGTATCGCGCTGTTTGCAGGCATCGTAGTGGTCCATGCAGTATGCCTTGTTGTCATCTCCAACATTGACGGCAACAAAGCTCCCAAGAAATATCTGCCCTTCGGCATCATACTCGTCCTCACCGCTCTGGACGGAAACATCCTCTCCCTGGTAGTAGGCCTTATGGTAATTGCAAAGTGCTTCGCCAGAGACGAGAACGTATCCATCGGCTGGGTAGACGTAGTAAAGAGACTGCTCAAGAGCAAGACCGCTATGCTGGGTGCATTCATCGTAGTGTTCCTGATCTGCGTATCCATCTGCGCAAACATGACCTTCGATTACAACCTGGCTGCTGACAACGACTACATGCACATTCTTACAAAGCCCTGCCTTGAGTTCCCCTTCGGAACCGACAACTATGGCCGCTGCGTATTTACAAGAGTAATCTTCGGTGCACGTATCTCCCTGTCTGTAGGTTTCTTCTCGGTAGGCATCTCGCTGGTGCTGGGCGTAGTGCTCGGTACCATCGCAGGTTACTACTCCGGAACCATTGAAAACGTGATCATGCGTATACTGGACGTATTCATGGCCATCCCTGGAATTCTGCTCCAGATAGCCATTATATCCGCTCTGGGCTCGAGCGTTGTCAACATGGTAATAGCTCTGAGCTTCGGCGGTATCCCCGGTTATGCAAGAACTGTACGTGCTTCCATCCTCCAGCTTTCCGGTCAGGAATTCGTAGAAGCTGCAAGAGCCTGCGGCGCAAAGGACAGAGTAATCATGTTCAAGCACATGCTGCCCAACTCCCTGGCTCCCCTTATCGTAAGAATGACCCTGGGCATCGGCGGTGCCGTAACCTCCGTAA
>JAEEGL013255870.1_pt1 | contig 59073 bp, 34 predicted proteins | sample 9134231 | NCBI WGS metagenome assembly JAEEGL01 (sample SAMN16246548, study PRJNA631951) | gut metagenome | biome: gut microbiome; feature: rumen; material: fiber-attached | host: Bos | place: Iran: Karaj | collected 2018-10
CCGAACAGGGTGGTGAACTTGATGATGGGGTTCAGGGAAACTGAAGAAGTGTCCTTGAAGGGATCACCCACGGTGTCACCGACAACCGAAGCGTCGTGCAGGTCGGTACCCTTGAGGTCGAGGTCAACCTCTACCACCTTCTTACTGTTGTCCCAGCTACCACCAGCGTTTGCCATGAACACAGCCTGGAACAGACCGAACAGGGCAATCGAGATGAGGTAGGAAACGAACAGCGAAACTGCATTAGCGCCACCCACGCTACCGGGCGATGCCAAGCAAGCAAAACCGAGGGCGAAGAAGAAGATGGCCAGGAAGATGTTGAACATACCCTTCTGGGCATACTGGGTGCAAATCTTAACCACCTCAACCGACGACTTGGTGTCGGCCTTCTTGGGGGCATTAGGATCGAGCTTGATGTGGTCCTTGATGAACGCCACAGCACGGTTGGCGCCCACGGTAACGGCCTGGGTCGAAGCACCGGTGAACCAGTAGATGACACAGCCACCCAGCAGGAAGCCGATGATGGTGTAAGGATTGAGCAGGTTCAGCAGAGCGGCGGGATCGACGCCGAGGGTCTTCTGAATCACGAGGATGATTGAGAAAATCATCGTGGTAGCACCAACGACAGCGGTACCGATGAGCACGGGCTTGGCAGTTGCCTTAAAGGTGTTGCCAGCACCGTCGTTCTCCTCGAGGTAGTGCTTTGACTTCTCCCAGTCGGGCTTGAAGCCGAAGTCGCGCTCGATTTCCTCGTCCTTGTTGGGCACTTCCTCGATGAGGGAGAGCTCATAGACGCTCTGTGCGTTGTCGGTCACGGGGCCGTAGCTGTCGACAGCGATGGTCACAGGACCCATACCCAGCATACCGAATGCCACCAGACCAAAGGCAAAGATGGCGGGATAGGACATGAGCGCCTCAGGGATATCGATAGAGAAGGCATAGCCGACAAACATCAGCAGCACGAATGCCAAACCGGTCCAGAAGCCCGAGAAGTTACCTGCCACAAAACCACTGAGGATGTTCAGTGAGGCACCACCATGGTGAGAAGCCTTCACAACCTCCATAACGTGGCCGCTCTTGGGCGAGGTGAAAATCTTGGTAATCTCGGGGATAAGGGCAGCGCCCAGGGTACCCATCGAGATGATGCTTGCCAATTGCCACCACAGGTTGGGCTGTCCGTCAATGTTGCCCAGCTGCATGTAGGAAACAATATAGGTCACAGCGATACTGAGCACGCTGGCAAACCAAACGAGTGAGGTAAGGGGTTTCTCGAAGTCGAGGCTGTCCTTGCCGGCATATTTAGCCTTGCAGTAGGCCTTGTTCACCCAGTAAGCCACCACGCTGGTGATGACCATGAGGATACGCATCGAGAAGATCCACACGAGCAGGTTCTTCTGCATCTCGGGATCCTTGACAGCCAGCAGGATGAACGATACCAGAGCGACACCAGTCACGCCATAGGTCTCAAAACCGTCGGCGGTGGGACCAACACTGTCACCAGCGTTGTCACCAGTACAGTCGGCAATCACACCAGGGTTGCGGGGATCGTCCTCACCAATCTTGAAGACCACCTTCATCAAGTCACTGCCGATGTCGGCAATCTTGGTGAAGATACCACCGGCGATACGCAGGGCGCTAGCACCGAGGCTCTCACCAATGGCGAAACCGATAAGGCATACACCAGCCAAATGCACGGGGACAAAGAGCAGGATAACCAGCATGATGATCAGCTCGACGCACACCAGCATCACGCCAATGCTCATACCCGCATTCAAGGGGATGTTGAGCAGGCGCAGCGGTTCACGGCGCAACGAAGCGAAGGCCATGCGTGCGTTAGCATAGGTGTTCATGCGAATACCATAGGCTGCCACGGCATAAGAGCCAAGCATACCGATTACAGTCGATAACAGGATGATAAGCACCTCACCCACCGACATGTGGCTAAGTCCACCAAAGTAGAAGGCAACTACCACACCGATGAAGACAAACAGGATGGCCAGGAAACGGCCCTGCTGCTTGAGGTAGGTTGAGCAAGTTTTGTAAATCACTTCACCAATCTCGCGCATAGCGGGATGAACGGGAAGACTCTTGGTCTTCATGAAGTGATACACACCGAAAAGCATTCCCAGCACGCATACCAGGAAGCCCCAATGCAGGAAACTGATTTCATGCAACGACTGTGGCATCACCAAGTCGGCTTCACTGGCGTGGAGCCCGAGGCTCGAAACCATTGCCAGAAGAAGGATTAAAGATTTCTTCATGATTCTAAAAAATAACTGTTGTTTTTATGTTGATTGTGAATTATTCCAGGTTTTCATGCCATTTCCAGAGGTTGTTCCCTGAAAAACGCCCGCAAAGATACTACCATTTTTTCTAATAGGTGTTATTTTATTGAGAAATTATCGCTCACGCATTCAAAAAAATCTGTTTCGCGTTGCTAAAAAGGCAAAAAAAATGGCAAAAGCGTCGGTTTTCTTTGCCTTTAGGTGGCAAAATGCCGATTCTTTTACCAAAATGGTGACAAAAACCCAAGTTACGATTTATTACAATAGTAACGATTATTCAAACACATAGTTAAGGAAATCATGTAATGGTTTAAGAGGTTGTAAGTCGCTGGCGACACGTTCCACCCAATCCTCGCAATCCAGATAGTCCTCATCAATCTCCATGACCATCAAGTATTCCTTCATCTTCAAGTACTGGGCCATGGGATTGTCCTTGTCAAAACCTTTGGGCATGGACTTGAGTGAGCGTGACATCCATTTGTAACGAGAGGTTATCTCGGGATTGTTAATGATGGCTAGGAATTCGTCGGCTTCGGCATCGATGAGCGAACGGAGTTGATCGAGTATCGGCTTCTCGGGCCACCAGATTCCGCCGCACAGCATCATCTCCTCGACACCAAAGTGCACATAGTAACACGACTGTACTGTGTGCCTGCCGCCCTTGCCGATAACGCCCGAGAAATAATTCTTATAGGGGCGCTTGTCGTGAGAGAAGCGGATGTCGCGGTAGATGCGGTAAACGCTGTCCTTGACGCTGAGTCCACGGGCCTGAGGGTCGTAGTCGGCCACCAGGCCAATGAGACGTTCCATGTCCTGCTCCCAGGGGGCACGCAGGGCATCATACTGGTCCTTGTGGGCCTTGAACCACGTGCGGTCGTTATTGATGGCGAGTTGGCGCAGGAAGGCCAACACCTCACTCATATTGCTAGCTGATTTCATATCTTCATTTTTTATGATTAGGCACAAAGGTAGTCACTTTTATCAACTCCAGCAAATTGATTTCGACTACAAGAAAAGCATTATTACCATTAATTAACAATCTATCATTTAGCATTTTACTTCGGTTCTCGTTATCCTGCATTTTCCAACACCAAAAAGAATAAATCTTCACAAAAATCAGCTATTTAAAAAATATATCAAATTTTATTTGCAATATTTACAATGAATCATTACCTTTGTGGCGTTCTTATGTTATGATTTGTTTTAATGCACTCTATAAACTTTAAATCATTTTTTGGCTTATGAAGAAATTTCTCTTTATTCTGAGTGCCGCTATGGTAGCGGCATCAATGTTAGCCGCGCCTGTTGATCAGTTCACGGCCATGCAGAAAGCCCAGCGCTTTCTCGCCAATGAGCTTTACGCAGGCAAAGTGATGTCATCAGCAGCATTGCAACCCGTGCTGCTAAAGGCTGAGATGAGCAACGTTAAACTCAACGAGCCCGTCTATTACATTTTCAACACCTCCACCACCTTCCTTGTTGTTGCCGGTGACGATCGTGCCGAGGAAATCCTCATGATTGGCGACCGTCCCCTGGCAGACGTGAATAACATGCCCTTAGGTCTCCAAGACATGCTGGGACAGTACAAGGACCAGATCATGTACTTGCAGGAACACCCGGGAATGGGTTCCAAGACATTGCTCCTTCCGTCCAACAAGCCCTCGCTGCGAGCCGGTACCTACGGCCCGCTGTTGACGTGCAACTGGGATCAGGAAGCCCCCTACTGGAACCAGTGTAAATTCGGTAACTACCAGTGTCTGACGGGTTGTCCTGCCACGTCGGCCTCGATGGTGTTCTACTATTGGAAATACCCCACCGCTGCGACACCTGCCGTTCCTGGTTACAAATCCACCATCAGCTACTCAAGCTACGGTTCGACCAGCTATACCCACTCGGCACTGCCCTCAACGACGTTTGACTGGGCTAACATGCTGGACAGCTACACGGGCAGCTATACCACTGCACAAGGCACTGCAGTTGCCACGCTGATGCGCTATGTGGGCCAGGCCGAGCACATGGGCTATGGTACAAGTGCTGCCGGAGGTAGCGGCGTCAGTGTTGACAGTGTGAGCAACATCCGCAACGCCTTCACTTTCTTCGGTTACGATTCCAGCACCACGCGCTTTGTCAAGAAGACCAGCGCCTACAGTGGTGGCTCCACATTATATACTGATGCCCAGTGGGCAGCCCTCATTCAAGAGGAGATGGCCGCAGGTCGTCCCATCGTCTTCTGTGCCGTAAGTTCCAACGCTGGCGGACACGCCTTCAACGTTGACGGCTACAACAGCAGCACTAACAAGTACCACGTCAACTTTGGTTGGAGCGGCGACGGCAACGCCTGGTGCTCACTGAACTCCTTCGGCTACAGTTCCTACAACTTCAACGTATATCAGCAGATGGTTATCGGTATCCAGCCGCCCTCAAGCAGTGCGACTCCCACTCTTACCGTAACCCCCTCGACGCTGTCGTTCAGCACTACGGCTGGTCAGACTGTCAGCAAGACGTTCACCGTGAAGGGCACCAACCTCACTGGCAACGTGACGTTGACCAAGACCGATGCCAACAGTGTTTACACCATCTCACCCACGACCATCAGCGCCAGTGCCGCCAACAGTGGTGCCACTGTCACTGTGACCTACAATCCCACTGCAGCAGGTACACACTCGGGCTCCATTAAGGTAGCCAGCACCGGTGCATCAAACGTGAATGTTTCCATGACGGGCACCGCAACAGCAGCCGCTTTGGAGACCTATACCCCCGTGATGAGTGCCGCTAACAGCAGCTACATCACCACGAACAGTTTCCGCGCCAACTGGACCGACCAGACTCCCAGCGCTAACGTGGCCAGCTACACCCTGCAGGTAAATGAGAAGGGCAGCACCCCCACCACCTCACAGCTTGCCAATATCGACCTGAGTGGCGTGAGCCAAGTCACCAACTCCGACGGCTACCTGACCGACGTGTCAAGCAGCATCTCCAGCTATCTGGGAACCGGTTGGACCGCTTCCACCTATGTATATGCCAACACGGGCATGCTTATCACTGGTGGCAACCTGGTATCGCCCAACTACAACTTGAATGGCTACAGCAAGGTAACCGTTAAGGTAACCGCCTATTCCTACTATTCAAGCTACTATGGCAACGCCACCTTGAGCGTTGCTACCGGCAGTGCCAGCAAGAGTCAGGCTCTGACCGACAACAGCACCGTATATACCTTTGTACTGAACTGCGCATCCACCGATAAGGTGACCATCGGCTCCACCAGCAACTACATCAGTGTGAGCAAGATTGAGATCTATGCAGGCGATGCCAGCTACAACAAGTTCAATGCCAGTGAGAGCGGCGGTGAGACCTCACGCACCATCACTGGTATCACCAACAAGTACTACACTGTGAACAACCTGAAGGAGGGTGGCACATTTACTTATAAGGTTAAGGCCATCTACACCGACGGCAGTGAGAGCAGCTGGAGTAACGAGCAGGAAGTTACCCTGCAAGAGGCCGTAGTTGCTACTCCGACCCTGACCGTAACCCCCGCCAGCTTAAGCATGTCGGCCTACACGGGCGAGACCGCCACCGCCACCTTCAAGGTAACGGGCGCTGACCTTACAGGCAACGTGACACTCACCAAGAGCGGTTCCAGTGTGTTCAGCATCACGCCGACCACCATCACGGCAGCCAATGCCGCTAATGGCGTGAACGTGACTGTAACCTATGCTCCCACCGCAACAGGCACTCAGACGGGTACCATCACCGTGGCTAGCTCGGGTGCCGAAAGCAAGACCGTAACCTTGACGGGTACTGCTACCACAGCACCCATCACCACCTACACTCCCGTGATGAGTGCAGCCAACAGCAGCTACGTCACCAGTTCAAGCTTCCGTGCTGACTGGACCGACCAGACGGCTAGTGCCAACGTGGCCAGCTACACCCTGCAAGTGAACGGCGAGGGTGGCTCAACACCTTCGACGGGCACCACCCTGCTGGGCACCATCAACGGCAGCAGCTACACGGGCAGCTACAAGACCATCACGCTGAGCTCGCCGTGGGGCGGCAGCAACGTCAAGGGCGGTAACAATGCCGTTTACTTCACCAAGAGCGGCAAGATTACCTTCACCATCCCCTCGGGCTACAGCAACGCAACATTCAGCGTCAAGATCACCACAGTAACCGGTTCCTATGGCACGGGTAACGTGACTGTGAAGTCCACCAAGACCTCGGCAGTGGGCCACACCTTCGCTAAGGGCGAGACCTACACCTGGATTGTAACCGGCAGCGCTGGCGACGTGATCACCCTGACCACGACCGATACCAGCTATTCTCCCGATATGTCGCTGATCGAGGTTTATGCAGGCAACACTACGCTTAACGCTACTGAGACTGGCGATGCCACCGCCCGCACGATTACCGGCATCACCAACAAGTACTACATTGTAAATAACCTGAATGCCGGTTACACCTATACCTACAAGGTAAAGGCCATCTACACCGACGGCAGCGAGAGTGCTTGGAGTAACGAGCAGAGCGTAACCCTCAATGACGAAGAGCCCGCAGCTACTCCTACCCTGACTGTAACTCCTTCTAGCCTGAGCATGACGGCCAACGTGGATGGCACCCAGACCGCAACCTTCAAGGTAACAGGTGCTGACCTCACTGGTAACGTGACGCTCAGCTTGAGCGGCTCCAGCGTGTTCACCATCTCGCCGACCACCATCACGGCAGCCAATGCCGCCAATGGCGTGAACGTGACCGTTACCTACAAGCCTACTGCATACGGCACTCAGACGGCTACCGTCACCGTAGCCAGCTCAGGTGCAGCAAGCAAGACCGTTGCCCTGACCGGTAACGCTACGATTGGCAAGTCTAATCCCGTACTGAATGCAGCCACGAACATCACCGGCACTAGCTTCACCGCCAACTGGACCCACGACGTATCGGCTTCCGCTGTTTCCAGCTACACATTGTACGGCACCTTGACGGCACAGCCTGGCGGTGATGAGCCCAGCGGCGCTACCCTGCTCGGCAGCCTCGACGGTAGCAACTACACCGGCAGCTACGCCAGCATCACGCTGACCTCGCCGTGGGGTGGCAGCAATGTGAAGGCAGGTAATGGTGCTATCTACACCAAGAATTCGTCTTCATGGTGGAGCACAACCTATGGTAACATCACCTTCACCATCCCGTCGGGTTACACCAATGCCACCTTCACTATCCAGATCACTTCTGCCAATTCCAGCTATGGTACTGGTAACATCACCGTGAAGTCGGCCAAGACCTCGGCTGTGGGCCACACCTTCAGCCAGGGCGAGACCTTCACCTGGACCGTGACCGGCAGTGCTGGTGACAAGATCACCATCTACTCGACCGACAGCAGCTACTCGCCTGATATGGCTCTGATCTGTGTATATGCCGGCACGATGAACCTCAATGCTACGGCAACGGGCGACAACACCGACTTTGTGATCACCGACATTGAAGCTGGCAGCACTGGCATCACCTTGAGCAACCTGGTAGAGGGTGGAACCTACTCCTACTATCTTGTTGCCAACTACGTTGACGGCACCACTGCAACCAGCAACACCCAGGAAGTAACTCTGGTTAGCCTCAACATGGGCACCCAGACTGCACTCAAGTCGATTATCACCGATGGCGATGAGATTGAGTCTGTCACCTACGTCAACATGTCGGGTGTTCAGAGCAAGCAGCCGTGGGATGGTGTTAACATCGTGGTTACCCGCTACAAGAGCGGCGCTACCAAGAGCAGCAAAGTGCTGTATTAAAACTAATCTCGAATACTAGATCATACTGATATTGATCACTCATTGTGAGGGTGGTGCCACTTTGGGCACCACCCTCATTATGTTATAGAATAATAAAAATCTACCCTAATTGACACATAAAACCAAGAAAACTTTTGGAGTTTTAAAAGTTTTCTGTAATTTTGCAGCCACAAAAATAAAAGAGAATTACTAAGCAAGAATCATGGACACAAGAGAACGTATCGTGGCCGAATGTAGCCGGATGCTGATGAGTGTTGGTCCCACATCAATGACAATGGATGATGTGGCCCGCGCTTGCGGCATCTCTAAACGTACGCTATATGAGACTTTTCCTGACAAGCGTACGCTCATTGGGGAGTGCATTCACCACGAGCATGAATTGAAAAACGCTGCGATGAAGGAGATCTTCAGCACATCAGATAACTGCTTTGAGGCAATGTACAGGGTGTATCAGCGTGCCCGCAAGATGTATGAGTCAACCTCGGTAGCTTTTATTAATGATATCAAGCGGCTGTATCCCGACATCTTTGAGAAACATGTAGAGAACGAAAAGAATGTGATCAACGGCATCGCGTCGGTGCTGCGCCAAGCCCAGGATGAAGGGCTGGTAATCAAGCGCATCAATCCCGAGATTGCGGCCTTCCTGTTCTCACAGTCGATGCGCGCGCTGCACGAGAATACCAATGGTGCCAAATATGGCTTCAAGGAAGAGGACATGTTTGACCACGTGTTCATCAGTTCCTTGCGCGGTGTAGCCACCATCAAGGGCATCGAGTTGATCGAGTACCTTGAGAACCAACAACAGCAAAATCAATAAAACCATACAATACGATGTTCAACAAGAAGTTTTTGTACATTATTTTATTATTGTTATTCGGCGGTGCATTGAGCGCTGAGGCTCAACTATCATTGTCGCTCGATGAGTGTATCCGCATCGCCCTGAATGAGAATCCCACCGTCAAGGTGCAAGAGATGGAGATTAAACGCGTGGACTATAGCCACAAGGAGGCGCTAGGCCAGCTGTTTCCCTCAATCAACCTTGCAGGCCAGTACCAGCGTAACCTGTCGTTGCAGACGATGTACATGGATACCGAAGCTGGAACGATGGCCATCAAGATGGGTAGCGACAACACCCATGCTGCAGGTCTGCAGGCGTCAATTCCCCTGGTAGTGCCCCAGTTATGGAAATCCATCAAGTTGAGCGAGACCCAGATTCTCCAGAATGTGGAGGCTGCCCGCGCCAACAAGTTGTCGCTGGTCAACCAGGTGGAAAAGGCCTATTACGCCCTGCTGCTCGCCTTAGACAGCAAACGCGTCATTGAAGAGAATCATGCTACGGCAAAATTGAATGCCGACATTTTCCAGAAGAAGTATGAGCTTGGTGCCGCCTCAGAGTATGATGTGCTGCGTGCCAATGTCGCCGTGACCAACTTGGAGCCCTCGATTCTTGAGGCCGAGAATTCCATCAATGCCCTGTTGCTCCAGTTAAAAGTGCTCATGGGAATGGATGTGCGCACCGATATCGCACCGAGCCAGCAGTTGGATGACTTCAGGGGCGAAATGTATGCCCGCGCGATGAGCAATATGCTGGGCGCCGACACCTCGCTTGTCAACAATACCAGCCTGAAGTCTTTGGACCTGCAGACTGACTACCTGAAGAAGGTGCTGGATGTGCAGAAGATGGCATGGTATCCCACCTTGACAGGAAGCGCCAGTGTGATGTGGCACTCGATGAACAACGGCAGCCCCTTTACCGGACTGCGCTGGAGCCGCGCCTCTAACGTGGGCTTGGCAATTGCTTTCCCCATCTTCCAGGGTGGCCAGCGCTACTACAAGCAGAAACAGGCTGAAATCGCTGTCGAGGAGATGAAGTGGCAACGCGAGAACCTGGAGCGCAGCTTGCACATGCAGGTAGCGACCCAGAACGATGCGATAGCCAAGAACCTCAAGCAGATTGAGAGTAACGAAGCTGGTGTGAACATGGCCGTTAAGGCTAACGACATCATGCAGCAGAGTTTTAAGATTGGCGCTGCCACGTTCATTCAGTTGCGCGACACCGAGGACGCCCTGATGGCCGCCCGCTTGGCTTACTATCAGGCTATTTATAATTACCTCGTTGCCGAGAGCGACTTGGAATTTGTATTGGGTAACACACACTACGTGAGAAATTAGGAGTCAGAAATTAACAACAACAAAATATCATCAAACAATGAAGACAAAGAAATTTTTACCGATTGTGATGCTCATGCTGGTGCTGACATCATGTTCCAGCAAAGATGACAAAAAGGCAACTCAAGTAAAAGAAGAACTGCCCATTGTCGAGGTAGTGACCATCGGTGAGGAAGCCGTGAAGCAAACAAGCGAGTACACGGGAACCGTGGAAGCCTTCAAGACCAACAACATCTCGTCGAACAGCGGTGCGCGCATCAAACGCATCCTCGTTGACGTGGGTTCGCGTGTGGCCCGTGGCCAGCGCCTGGTCATCCTTGACGATGTGAACATCGCCCAGCAGCAGATTTCCCTTGCCAACTTGAAGCGCGAATTGGACCGCGCCCGTGAACTGGTAAAAATCGGCGGCGGCACGCAGCAGGCAGTGGACCAGCTGCAGGCACAGTACGATGCTACGGCACGCGCCATTCGCACCATGCAGGAAAACACGGTGCTCACCTCGCCCGTGAGCGGCGTAGTGACTGCCAAGAACTATGACGCCGGTGACCTGCCCGCAGGACTTCCCGTGCTCACCATCGAACAGCAACAGCCGCTCAAGGTCATCGTCAACGTGAACGAGACCGAGTATCCCAAGGTGAAACGTGGTATGCCCGTGACCGTGAAGTTTGACACCTATGGTGAAGAGACTTTCAACGGCCAGGTTTACCTGATTCATCCCACTGTTGACGCCACCAGCCGCACCTTCCAGGTCGAGGTGGCCATCACCAACCGCAACGACAAGGTGCGCACCGGTATGTTTGCCCGCGTGAACTTCAACTACGGCACTACCCACAGCGTTGTCGTTCCTGACCGCGCCGTGCAGAAGCAGGTGGGCTCGGGCGTGCGTTACGTTTGGGTTTACCAGGGTGGTGAAGTCGAGTTGCGCGAGCTGGAACTGGGTCAGCGTCTGGAGGACCGCTATGAGGTCAAGGGCGGCCTTGTTTCTGGCACTCAAGTAGTTATCGCTGGTGCTTCTCGCCTGCAAGACGGAGCTAAAGTTCAACTCAAGAAATAAGATTCAAGGTTCGCAACTGATTGCGAACCTTGAGGTTTAGAGTTTAGTGTTTAAAGTTTAGAGAGACTAAACATATAGCATTTAATTATGAGTTTATATTCCAGTTCAGTTAAACGACCGGTGACCACGATCCTGATCTTCGTGGCACTGATTGTACTGGGTCTGTTCTCGCTGCGGAGCCTTCCCATTGACTTGTTCCCCGACGTGGAGACCAACACCATCATGGTGATGACGAGCTACGCGGGCACCAGTGCGTCGGATATCGAGCAGAACGTGACCCGTCCGCTTGAGAATGCCCTCAACTCGGTAGAGCATCTCAAGCACATCACCTCGAACAGCCGCGAGAATATCTCGATTGTTACCCTGGAGTTTGAATACGGCTACGACATTGAATCCTTGACCAATGATGTGCGTGACAAACTTGACATGGTGTCGAGCATGTTGCCCGACGATGCCAACACGCCCATCATCTTCAAGTTCAGCAGCGACATGATCCCCATCGTACTGCTGTCGGTTCAGGCTGGACAAAGTATGCCGGGTCTGTATAAAATCCTCGATGAGAACGTTGCCAACCCGTTGGCTCGTGTCGATGGTGTGGGTTCGGTGTCCATCGCAGGTGCCCCCAAGCGTGAGGTTCATGTCTATCTGGACCCCCTGCGCATGGAGGCCTACAACCTGAGCGTTGAGACCATTGCCGCCCTCATCGGAGCCGAGAACCGCAATATCCCCGGTGGTACGTTCGACATCGGTAACGAGACCTACCCCCTGCGTGTGCAGGGTGAGTTCAGCGACCCAATGCAGATGGGCGCTATGGTCGTGGGTATGTCCCCGACGGGTGGAGTCGTCCATCTGAGTGACGTAGCCCGCATCGACGACTCGCTCGAGGAACGTGCCCAGGAGAGTTTCAACAATGGCCAGAAGGGTGCGATGATCATCGTACAGAAACAGTCTGGTGCCAACTCGGTGGAGATTTCGGAGAAGATAGCCAAGGAGTTGCCTAAAATCCAGAAGAATCTGCCCAGCGACATCAAGTTGGGTTACATCGTGGATACGAGCGACAACATCCGCAGCACCATCGCTTCGCTGGTCGAGACCGTGCTGTTCGCGCTGTTGTTCGTGGGTATTGTGGTATTTGTGTTCTTGGGACGCTGGCGTGCGACCGTCATCGTGCTGGTGACCATCCCCATCTCACTGATTGCCTCGTTTATCTACCTGTATGTGACGGGCAACTCGTTGAACATTGTATCCTTGTCGGCATTGTCCATCGCCATCGGTATGGTGGTCGATGACGCCATTGTGGTGCTCGAGAATGTCACGACACACATCGAGCGTGGTTCGGCACCTATGCAGGCTGCCGTCAATGGCACCAACGAGGTGGCACTGTCGGTAATGGCCTCCACCCTGACGCTGATTGCCGTGTTCTTCCCGCTGACTTTGGTCAAGGGTATGACTGGTGTGCTGTTCAAGCAGCTCGGTTGGATGGTGACCATCATGATGGTGCTGTCATTGATTTGCGCCTTGATGCTGACCCCCATGCTGTGTTCGCGACTGCTTCGCCTCAACGTGGGTGACACCAAGATTTTCCAGAAGGTCTATGGTCCCATCCTCAAGGTGCTCAACAAGATTGACGACTTCTATGCCCGCGTGCTTGACAAGTGCGTGGCTCACCGCTGGATCACCACTGCCACAGCATTGGGTGTATTTGTGGCTTCAATGTTCCTGATGAAGTTTGTCGGCACCGAGTTCTTCCCGACCAACGATAACGGTCGTCTGGGCGTCACGCTGGAGTTGCCCATCGGCTCGCGTGTTGATCTCGCCAAGGACGTAAGCCAGCGCCTCTACAAGGAGTGGACCGAGAAGTATCCCGAGATCCAGTCCTTCAACTACACCGTAGGACAGGCCAGCAGCGACAACACGTTTGCTTCGATGCAGAGCAACGGTTCCCACATCATCTCGATGAACATCATGCTCAGCAAGTCCAACGAGCGTAAGCGTGGCATTACCGAGATTGCCGGCATGATGCGTGAAGACCTCAAGAACTACCCCGAGCTGAAAAAGGCGCTTGTCAATGTCGGTGGTGGCCGTGGCGGTGGCATGAGTGGCCAGAACACGGTTGACTATGAGATCTATGGTTACGACTTTACCAAGACCGACAGTGTGGCCCAGCGCCTGAAACGCCTGCTCGAGAACATTCCTGGTGCCGCCGACATCAACATCAGCCGTAGCGACTACCAGCCTGAGTACCATGTGGACTTTGACCGCGAGAAATTGGCATTGTATGGCCTGAACCTGAGCACCGCGGCTACCGCACTGCGCAACCGCATCAACGGTACTACGGCCAGCTACTTCCGTGAGGATGGTATGGAGTATGACATCAAGGTGATGTACGATCCTGAGCATCGCCGCAGCATCGAGGACATCGAGAACATCATGCTCTATAACGCGATGGGAACGGGTGTTCGCCTCAAGGAGGTGGGCACCGTAACCGAGCAATTCTATCCGCCCACGATCGAACGTAAGGACCGTGAACGTATCATCACCGTATCGACCGTTATCCAAGACCGCCCGATGAGTGAGGTTATCGCCGAGGCCCAGCCGCTGATCGACAAGATGGACAAGCCTGGTGATGTGATGATCCAGTTGAGCGGTAGCTATGAGGACCAGCAAGACTCGTTCGGTGACCTGGCTGTATTGGGTTTGCTCATCATCCTGCTGGTTTACATCGTGATGGCCAGCCAGTTTGAGTCGTTCACCTATCCTGGCATCATCATGACCTCGATCATGTTCGCATTCTCGGGTATCGTGCTCATCCTGCTGATCACGCGCACCAACCTAAACGTGATGTCGATGATTGGTGGTATCATGCTGATTGGTATTGTAGTGAAAAACGGTATCGTGCTCATCGACTACATCAACCTGAACCGCGAACGCGGCATGAGCATTCGCCGTGCCGTGATCAACGGTGGTCACTCGCGTCTGCGTCCTGTGCTCATGACCTCAATGACAACCATCCTGGGTATGGTGCCCATGGCTGTCGGCACTGGTGTGGGTAGTGAGATGTGGCGCCCCATGGGTATCGCCGTGATTGGTGGTTTGGCCATGTCCACGCTGATGACCCTGCTGTTCGTGCCCACGATGTACACCATCTTTGCGCTGACAGGCATCCGCCGCACCCGCAAGAAAATTCACGAGAAAATCAATAAGAAATAATAATCGAAGGAAAACAATAAGTACAAGAAGTACAATGCATTGATTACAAACTGATTGTATTTATTGTTTTCCTTTCCAATCCTCAATAAAAACAGGAAGAAATGAAAGCGATATTTATAGCCTTTGACGAGGCCTACTACGAACGCATTGTCGAGATGTTGCACCTGCTCAACTGCCGCGGCTTCACCGGCTGGCGAGAGGTGCAGGGACGCGGCAGCAAGACGGGTGAGCCCCACTATGCCACCCACGCCTGGCCCTCAATCGCCTCGGCCATCCTCACCATTGTTGACGACCGCCGCGTGGACGTCGTCCTCGACGAGTTGCACCAGATGGACCTCGCGACCCCCAAACTGGGCCTCCGCGCCTTCGTCCTCCCCGTGGAGCGCACCATCTAACCCCGCCCCCACAGATTTAAGAAAAAAGAGTATCTTTGCCTGCGGCGAAGGTAGGCTGCGCCTCAACAATGCAATAAATACTTATTTTCTTGTCATTATATTCGGCTTGCAGTATCTTTGCCTTCGGCGAAGTTGGGCTGCGCCTCAACAATGCAATAAATACTTATTTTCTTGTCATTATATTCGGCTTGCAGTATCTTTGCCTTCGGCGAAGGTGGGCTGCGCCTCAACAATGCAATAAAAACTTTTTTTCTTGTCATTGTATTCGGCTTGCACTATCTTTGTCGGTTGAAATGAAGAGGATTCTTGTCATATTGTCCTTGATGGTGATGGCGGCCGTGGCTAACGTGGCCGTGGCTCAGTTCACTCAGGAGAAGTCGAAACCCGCGAAGTCGAAGAAACAGCGGGTGGAGCCTTCGGTGGCGTGGAGCGTGAGTGAGCCGCTGGGGCTGCACTACCCCTCGACCATCGATACCATCCATCTGGACTATCACCGCACGATGGTGCCGTCGATGGTGAGCGACGCATGGCTGACAACGGGCAACTATGGCGCACCCGGGCAGAACCAGATCTTCTTTGAGCGGCCATTGACAAGCGAGTTCTTCATGGAGGATGCCATTACGGCATGGATGCATGACACGCACACGATGCGCTACTACAACACGCGCATCCCCATGACGCTGCTCAGCCACTCCACTGGCGGTGACAAGTACAGCAACCTGGACCGCACGCAACTGGAATTCTCGGGCAACGTGGATCGCAAGACCCAAGTGGGCGGCGGACTGGACTACATCTATAGCAAGGGCTCATACGATGTGCAGGCCGACAAAGACTTCACGTGGCGCCTGTTCGGGTCGCACATGGGAGATCGCTACGAGTTGCAGACGTTCTTCAATCATTACAACTACACCACCAAAGAGAGCGGCGGCATCACCGACGACCGCTACATCACTGACCCTGCCGAGGTGCAGGGCGGCGAGACCCGCGTGGACAATAAGAGCATCCCCACCCTGCTGAGCAACGCCCACAGCCATCTTGAGGGCAGCCAGCTGTACCTGAACCAGCGCTACAAGGTGGGCTTCTACCGCTATCGTCGCGACAGCGTGACCGACACGGTCATCGACCGCACCTATGTGCCTGTGACCAGTTTCATCTGGACGCTGGATTTCAAGCATGCCAAGCACCAGTTCCTAAATAGTTCCATCAGCGAGGATAAGAGTTTCTTTGACCACACCTATCTGTCATTGGACGGCACCGACGAAACGACGAGCTACTGGCGGTTGCGCAACACGGTGGGCGTGTCAATGCTTGAAGGCTTTAACAAGTACGCCAAGTTCGGATTTGCCGTCTATGGCACCCATGAGGTGAGGCGATACACTCAAGTGACTGACACTGTCACCGGCACCATACTGCCTGACGGATTAGAGGCCCTTCCCGCTATCGTTCCCCACCGCGTGACCCAAAGTCTGATGTGGATTGGCGGCCAATTGACCAAACAGCAAGGGTCGTTGCTGCGCTACAACGCCACGGCACAATTTGGCGTGCTAGGTGATGCAGCAGGCGAGATTGATCTGACGGGCGACGTGACCACGCGCTTCAAACTGCTGGGTGATACGGTGAGTGTCAAGGGCTACGGCTACTTCAAGAACTTGGCGGTTCCTTATCTGCTGAAAAACTTCGTCTCCAACCATTACGTATGGGAAAATGATTTCAACAAAACCAAGCGTGTGCGTGTTGGCGGAGAGTTGGACATCCCCTTCTCGTGGACCAATGTCAACGTGGGTTATGAAACGCTGAACGATTACATCTATTGGGATGCCGACGGCTTGCCCGCCCAGCATGGCGGTGCCATCCACGTGCTGAGTGCCCGGTGGCGCCAGGGCCTCCACTTCAAGGCCTTCAATTGGGAAAACAGTGTCACCTTGCAGACGAGCAGCAACGAACAGGTGTTGCCGTTGCCCAAGTTCGCCATCTACAGCAATCTGTACGCCACGTTTACCATTGCCCGCGTGCTTCACGTGCAGATGGGCGTTGACGGCAACTACTACACCAAGTACTACGCCCCAGTCTACAACCCTGCCACGATGACCTTCCACAGCCAGCACGAGCAGGAGTGCGGCAACTTCGCCATCATGAACCTGTATGCCAACTTCAAGATGAAGCAGGCCCGCTTCTTCGTCGCCTGGACACACTTCAACCAAAAAATCCATAGCGGCGATGCCTACTTCGCCACCCCACACTACCCGCTCAACCCTGCCCGCCTGCAACTCGGTGTCTCAGTCAACTTCGTGAACTAGAAACGAAATCTCAAGATAAAAAGAAAACAATAAATACAATAAGTACAAATTATTGGTAATCAGTTATTTGTGTTTATTGTATTTATTGTTTTCCGTTTTTATCAAGCAATTTAAGAATCGTTGATTGAATTTGAATCATCTCTGGCTATCGGGGATATTGGGAGTTATTGAATAATAATTTTGTGGTGTTACAGTTTTTTGTGTAATTTTGTCGCCCGAAGATGACAACAAATATCATTAACAAGCAACTAAAAGAAAATCAAACTAATTATGCCTAAACTATCAGAACGCAGCATGAAGATGCCGGCATCGCCCATCCGCAAGCTGGCTCCGTTTGCAGCCGAAGCAAAGAAGCGTGGTATCAAAGTTTATCACCTGAACATCGGTCAGCCCGACATCCACACCCCCGAGGAAGGTCTGGAAGCAATCAAGCACGTGGACCGCAAAGTGCTGGAATATTCACCCTCACAAGGTATTCCCAGCTATGTTGAGAAGCTGGTAGGTTACTACAAGCGCTATAACATCGACCTGAGTGTTGACGATATCATCGTGACCTGCGGTGGCAGTGAAGCCGTACAGATGGCCTTCATGGTTTGCCTGAACCCTGGTGACGAAGTCATTATTCCCGAGCCTGCCTACGCCAACTACATGGGCTTTGCCTGTGAGACCGGTGCTGTGGTTCGCACCATCACCACCCACATTGAGGACGGCTTTGCCCTACCTCCCGTTGAGGAATTTGAGAAGGTCATCAACGAGCGCACCCGCGCCATCATGATCTGCAACCCCAACAACCCAACTGGTACATTGTATAGCCGCGAGGAGCTGATGCGCCTGCGCGACCTGGTGAAGAAATATGACCTGTTCCTGTTTGCCGATGAGGTTTACCGCGAGTTCATCTACAGCGATGCACCTTACACCAGCGCCATGCACCTGGAAGGCATCGAGAACAACGTCATCATGATTGACAGTGTGTCCAAGCGCTATAGCGAGTGCGGTATCCGCATCGGTGCGTTCATCACCCGCAACAAGGAAGTACGTGCTGCCGCCATGAAGTTGGCTCAGGCCCGTCTGAGTCCTCCCCTGCTCGGTCAGATTGTTGCCGAGGCTTCGCTCGATGCTCCGCAGGCCTACCACAAGGGCGTTTATGACGAGTACATCGCCCGGCGTAACTGCCTGGTGGAGGGTCTGAACAAGATCCCCGGCGTCTTCTGCCCGATGCCCATGGGTGCCTTCTACACCGTGAGCAAGCTGCCAGTGAAGGACATTGACGACTTCTGCCGCTGGTGTCTTGAAGAGTTCAACTATGAGGGCGAAACCGTGATGATGGCTCCTGCCAGCGGTTTCTATGCTACTCCCGGCCTGGGCAAGGACGAGGTGCGCATGGCCTACGTGCTCAAGATTGAAGACCTGAAGCGTGCCCTCGTGGTACTCGAGAAAGCCCTCGAAGCCTACAACGCCCGCTAATCAGCGTAATCCCGACACAACAAATATCACTACCGCCAGTTCCCGGTTATGATGGGGAACTGGCGGTATTCTTTAAGGCCCCATCGGGGCGGCAGTATATCCATCACACATTCTGTCGCCCCGATGGGGCTATTATTCAAGGGTGTCGCTAGTGCGCAGGGGTTCCGTTCGGCTTCGCCTCACTCCACCACCTGCCTATAACCTGACAGCCCTACGGGCTTATAAGTAAGCCCCTGCATATAAAGCTGCAATTAAAGTTATGATATTCAGATATTTATTAAACACGGCCAATTATTTACCTGACACTAATGATTTTATATATCATCCAGAGATAGTTAGAACAATTGAACTGCAATCATTTCATCGACTAGTTCACTTGTCAAATCCAGCATTTTGTGGTAATTTTGCTCGTGGAATTGAATGGAGAATAACAAGCGACATATCGGCGAGGGGGAAATGCGGCTGGTGACGGTCGTTATTCCGCTTTATACCTTGAAGTTGAGCGAGACTGAATTGCTCGCACTGCGGCAGTGCTTTAAGGTGCTGGGACATCACGACATTGCCATTATCAAGCCCAAAAGCCTCGACCTCTCCCCTCTTCCAGAAATGATTGGGGGAGAGCCGCGCTACCGGGTAGAAGAATTTGACGACAGTTACTTTGCCGGCCGTGAAGGATATAACCGCCTGATGTTATCGCCTGACCTGTACAGCCGCTTCCTGGATTCCCGCTACATCTTCATCCACCAGAGTGACGTGTACGTCTTCAGGGACGAGTTGGAGCAATGGTGCCAGCGGGGATATGACTACATCGGTGCTCCATGGCTGCCTGCCGAGGGCGATGTGAGCGGATGGAACCTGCCGCGCCGTGCCATCTACATGATGCGACGACTGATGGGCAAGCGCAAATCCAGTTGCCACCCCATCAATCTGAAATACCGCGTGGGCAACGGCGGTTGCTCCCTGCGTCACACCCGCCACCTGCACGATGCCGCCCTCAAACTAGCCGATACCTTGTCACGTATCGCAAGCGATACCAGCACCAGCGAGAACTTTGAGGACGTGGTATGGTCGGTGCGCGTCAATGAGCTAAGCCCCGGCACTCTGCAGGTAGCACCCTATCAAGAGGCCGTCTTTTTCTCGGTGGAGTCCCACCCGACGATGGCCATGAGCCTCACTGGCGGCCAACTGCCGATGGCCACACATGCGTATGCCCGCCGCCGTAACCGCGCCTTCTGGAAACAACACATCAACGGACTATAATCCCGACCAACCCATGATAAAGAAAGAACATACTCCCAAGCGTGGACAAATCACGCTTTATCTGATACTGCTTGCCGTAGTGGTAGCATTCATGGTCGCATTGAGCATGTGTGATAAACCCGTTCCCGACAGCGACGAACAACCCAGTGGCGGCGATACCCTCGACATCGCCATTGAGTATTCGCCCGTGACTTACTACACCTATGACGACACATTGGGCGGCTACAACTACGACCTACTGCGCAGGATGGCCGACAGCGTGGGAGTGCCCATGAAGTTCCACCCCATCGTGACGCTAGAAAAGGCCCTCAACGGACTGGAAAGCGGACGCTATGACGTGGTGGTGGCCCAGTTCCCCATGACCGCAGTGGACACCGTGCGCTATGCCTTCACTAGACCCATCTACATCGATCAGCAAGTGCTCGTGCAACGCCGTGGCCGTCAAGCCATTCACTCCCAACTTGACTTGGCAGGCGACACCGTTTGGGTTGTGAAAGGCTCACCCATGATTGCACGCATTGCCAGCCTGAGCCGCGAAATCGGCGACACCATCTACGTCCATGTGGATGAGCAGTACGGTCCCGAACAGTTGATGATGATGGTGGCAGGCGGTGAAATCCGCTATGCCGTTGTCAACCGCTCCATCGCCCGTGCCATGGCATCGAGATTGCCCAACCTGGACCGCTCAGTAGCCATCAGCCTGTCGCAATTCCAATCGTGGATTGTCGCCAAGGAACGCCAGGGGCTGTGTGACAGCCTGGACCAATGGCACAACCTGATGAAACTTGACACGGCAGCCTATCTGGGTCTGCAACGGCGCTACTTTGGCGGCACATTCCCAACTTTGGCACGATAGTTTGATATTATCGGCTGCACCTCAGCCATCGATGCAAGCATCATGGCATTCGGTTGGCACGATAATTAGATATTTTCGGCTGCACCTCAGCCATTGATGCGAGCATCATGGCGTTCGGTTGGCACGATAATTGCAGTGTTTTAGTACATTTACCCGTATAAACACATCCATCGATATGCGCTTCAGAAAGAAAAAAGACTCGATAAAGGCTAACTTTGAACAGTTTCTCAAAGATTACAACATCACTTACACCGTTAACCAAGAGGATAACGGTGCCACTTACTTTAACTTTGAGTTTCAAGCTGGCCACTTCGTTGCATGCGTCCGCAAGCAGGACGACTGCATTGACGTGACTTACCCCGCCATCGCCACAGTCCCTATCTCACAGCTACCACTCGTGCGCTCCAAATGCAACGACTACAATAACAGCAATATCCTGTTTAAGTTCACCTACTCCCTTGATAACAGGGACAGTGAGGTGAGCATCCACCTGTCATTTTTCAATAACCTGTTTATTGCCGAGACCATGCTGGACGAGTTGAAAGCCGCTTTCCACTTCCAGCGCGAATGGATCCGCAACTACGATGAAGCGCTGTCCATCAGCAAGGACTATGACAGCATCGATTTGGAGAGCGAACTCTATAAGCACCAACATGAGATGTTCCTGTTGCGCCGACTGGAATTGACACACCAGATGGGCACGAGTGTCGCCAGCGTTGCCGCTGGCACGAACAGCCTGCCATTATGGCAACTGCTGGACACCGTTAACCCGTTGCCTGAGTGCCAACTGCTGTTCATGACCGTGAACACTGTGAGCGGTCAGCAGCGTATCGAGGACGAAACGGCCATCCGCAACTACGACCTGCGCCATGCCCTGGTAGAAGGGACGGGCAAAGAAGCGCGTCTGGTCCGCGACTATGCCCTCATCGACCTTCACTACAAACAGGGCCGCGACGAAAAACCGATGATGGCGACCATCAGCATCACAGCCGAGGGTGAGGACGACCGCAGCATCTACTGCCGCGTTACCGTTACCATACATCCCCGCAACGCCAGCCGAATGAACTCGTTGAGCAACGAGGGCCGCCAGCCCCACAGCGTGAGCCTGCTCATCGCCCTGGACCGCAGCGATGACAAGAAGCGCCAGCAGGAGTTTGAGTACATGTGGAGCGATGCTCAGCTCAAGGCGCACAATGGCGAGAAAGACAGTCTGACCGATGACCAACTGCTGCTGGGCCAAGTCAGAGTCGCCGACGTGGCCTACAACCTGTACTGGGGTGTGCAGTCGTTCAACAGCGGACGCTACTATGAGGCGATACTGTATCTGGAGAACGTGTACAACAGCTACCGCGGCGACTTCTTTGAGATGGGTTCCGAGGGCAAGCGCCTCTTCCTGGAAACGGCCTACAAGCTGGGCTTCTGCTACAACGAGCTGGGCTTGTACAAGCAGGCATTCTACTACCTTGACCTCACGAGCAACGACGGCAACATCCGTCACACAATGGAGATGGTCAACACGATGGCCAACGGCAAGGACGTGCGACTGTTCAGCTACACCGAGGCTGTATTGGATGAGGTGAAACGCAACTTCAGCGAGGACGATGAGATGCCTGATTCTATCAGGGACTTCATCAATTTCTTGCGCCGTCGTCGTGGATACGCCTACATCAACTTCAACCAGCTCGACCAAGCTGAGAAAATCTTCACCCAGATGCTCAACGAGGAGGAAAATGCCGACTATGCCATCCAGGAGTTGGCCTACATCAAGGACCTGCGCCAAATGCGTGGTGAAACTCCAGAACCGGACGCACCCGACATTGATCTGTCCTTACCTCCCAAGACGCCTCCGTTTTGATCCTTATCTCAACAAATAAAAGCATGTTCACCTCATTTCGAGATGAACATGCTTTATTTTGTAACCTATTGGGTTGTTACTTCTTGGCGTGAAGTGCTGTACCAAAGAAACGCGGAATGGGCGTCTCAAAGTATAACGGCTCACCCGTCACGGGATGATGGAACGCCAGACGGAAGGCGTGCAGACACATGCGGCTGCCAGGATCATCCTGATGACCATATTTGCCATCGCCCACCACGGGATGACCGATGTCTGCCATGTGGACGCGGATCTGGTTCTTGCGACCCGTGAGCAGATGCAGGAAAAGCAGTGACCGTTCACTGGCCTGCTCAACGAGTTCCCACTCGGTTGCTGCCCACTTGCCACCGTCATCGACAGGGCTGCTCACGACAATCATGCGGTCAGTATCATGCAACCAACTCTCGACCTTGCCTGCAGGATCCTCCATGACTCCCTCAACCACAGCGACATAGCGCCGATCGATAATCGTGGAGTGCCAGTCGGCGGTCATCTGCTGCTGCACGTCAACGCTCTTGGCATAGACCATGAGTCCCGATGTGCGGCAGTCCAGGCGATGCACCACATGGGCGGTGCAATGCTGACGCGTCTCGGTGAAATGGCGGTCAAGCAAGGTCTTCATATTCAGGCTGCCAGCACCCACGGGCATCGACAGCACACCTTGTTGCTTGTCCACAACAACAATCCAACGGTCCTCATAGACAATGCGGTAATAGGGATTGTTGGCTGCCGAGGGACGTGCATGACGGCGGATGTTGACGACACAGCCTTCATCCAGCGGGAAATCCACATGGGTCTGCACCTGACCATCGACAGTGACACCGCCGTGGGCGAGGATGGATTTGGCCTTGTTGCGGCTGATGCCGTCCAAAGCTTGCATGACAAAGTTGAGCAGCTTGTCGGGCTGCTTCACCTCACGGACGATAGCCTTGTCGTCGTTGCGGGGCACTCGGTGGTCGTGGCGGCGGGGCATGTTGAGTTAGGAGTTAGGAGTTAGAAGTGATGAGTTAGAAGTGATGAATGTTTCTATCTATTAATCGAAGATGTGGCGCAGGCGGGAGAAGATGCGGCTCTTGTCGCCCTCGCTGGGTTTAACGTGTTCACCGCTGTTCTGCAACATGGTGATGGCCTCTTTCTCCTTCTCATTAAGTTTCTCGGGCATATAGACCATGACATTGATGAGCAGGTCACCCGTTCCGTAGCGCTCGGGCGAAGGCAACCCCTTGCCACGCAGGCGCAGGATGCTGCCAGGCTGGGTACCGGGCTTGATGGTGACACGGGCCTTGCCATCGACGGTGGGCACTTCGACCTTTCCGCCAAGGACAGCCGTGGGAATATCGAGCATGAGGTTGTAGATGAGGTCGTTGCCATCACGGGTTAGTTGGGCGTCACGCACCTCTTCAATCACCACGAGCAAATCGCCAGGCACGCCACCACCAGGGGCATCGTTACCCTGACGGCTCATGCGCAGGGTCATGCCATTGGCCACACCAGCGGGAATACTGATGCTCACCACGTCCTCCTTGCGCATAAGGCCATTGCCGCGGCAATGGGGGCAGGTCTCCTTGATGCGCTTGCCGCTACCACCACAGGAATGGCAAGTGGTCTGGGACTGCATGGTGCCGAACATCGTGCGTTGCATACGCACCTCGACGCCTGAGCCATGGCAAGTGGGACAAGTCTCCAGAGCAGTGCCATCCTTGGCACCCGTGCCGTGGCAGTGGTCACAGGACTTCATGCGGGGGATACGCAGTTTCTTCTCGGCACCCTTGGCAATCTCGTTGAGATTCATCTTGACGCGCACGCGCAGGTCAGTACCGCGCTTGACACGCTGCGCTTGACCGCCTCCGCCGCCTCCGCCAAAGAAATCACCGAAGCCGCCAAAGCCACCGAAACCGCCGAACAGGTCGCCGAACTGCCGCAGGATGTCGTCCATCGACATGCCACCGCTGAAGCCGCCACCACCCATCTGATCACCGGCAAAACCGAACTGATCATAGCGAGCGCGCTTATCGGGGTCGCTGAGCACGTTATAGGCCTCGGCAGCCTCCTTGAATTTCTCCTCGGCAGCCTTTTTCTCGGCTTCGCTCTTGCCCTGCTGCTTATCGGGGTGGTACTGGATGGCCAGTTTGCGGTAGGCCTTTTTCAGGTCATCGGCCGTGGCATTCTTGTCCACACCTAGCACCTCGTAGTAATCTCTCTTTTGAGCCATAGTTTTTTTATTAGTTTCTAGTTTCTAGTCCCTAGTTTCTAGTTTCTAGTCCTAAGTTTCTAGTTTCTAGTTTTTTTCTCAAATCTAACGTTTATCAACTGCCGACAACCACCTTGGCATAGCGCAAGACTTTGTCGTTGATCTTGTAACCCTTAATAGGAGTATCAATGACCTTACCTTTCATTGAAGGATCAGGAGCAGGGAACATCGTCACGGCCTCATGAACGTCGGTATCGAAATCCATGCCCGTTGACTCAATAGCCTTAACATGCTGAGACTCAAGATACTTAATGAATTTATTATAAATGAGGCTTACGCCTTCCTTGATGCTTTCGAGATCGCCACCCTTGTTGATGGCATCCATAGCACGTTCCAAATCATCAATCACAGGCAAGAGGTCACGCATAGCGCTCTCTGCACCGTTCTTGATGAGTTCAGCCTTCTCGTTGAGGGTGCGCTTACGGAAATTATCAAACTCAGCCAGTTTGAAAGCGTATTCCTTCTTCTGGTGTTCTAATTGTTCTTTCAGGTCTGCTATAATCTGTTCCGGATCCTCGTTTACAGTATTGCCATTTTCTGCATCCTGCGGCTCAGTATTCTGTGCCTTTTGGTCCAGAATTTCTTCTTGAGCAACCTTTGCTTCTTCGTTTTGATTCTTTTTATTCTTTTTGGACATATCGTAGTTGTGTTAAAAATCCTTTTTACCTTACCAATTCCTGCAAAAACCAGTCCAATGCCCCCATGTCACAGTTGCAGGACAAAGGTGGCGCAATCGGTAAAAGTGTCAGCCGCGGCTTCTGCCAGTTTGTCACTATTGAAAATGCCAAAAATGGTCGAGCCCGAGCCTGACATGGCGGCATACTGTGCACCAGCGTCCATCATGCGAGCCTTGATCAGCCACAACTGAGGCAGCGCCGCAAACACGCTTGGTTCAAAATCATTGACCAATAAGCCATCCCATACCTCAATAGGTTGGGTGACAAGATGCGCTAGATTTGTCGTACTGGGAGCAGGAACAACGCGACTGTAGGCTGTGCGTGTATCCACACCCACGGGCGGCTTGACCAGCAGCAATGTCTTGCCCTTGAGATCCACATCGACGGGCGACAACACGTCGCCAATGCCAGTAGCCATCATGGGGCGGTTATAGATGAAGAAAGCACAGTCTGCTCCCAGCGTTGCAGCCATTGCGGCCAGATCGGCATCAGCGATACCCAAGTCAAACATCCTGTTGAGCATCACCAGCGTATGGGCAGCATCGCTTGAACCGCCACCCAAGCCAGCCCCGTCGGGGATATGCTTGTAGAGGTGTATCGCTACTGGAGGCAGGTCATAACGTTCCTGCATGAGGCGGTAAGCCTTCATTACCAGGTTCTTCTCGGCAGGGCAATCCACCTTGTTGCCATAGCAGGACAGCGACGTCTCGCCATCACTGGCAGGGACAATCTCCAGCACATCGGTAAGGGGAATGGGTAAAAACACGGTCTCGATGTTGTGATACCCGTCAGAGCGACGCTCCACAATGTTCAAGCCCAGGTTGATTTTGGCGTTAGGAAAAGTGATCATGTTATCGTGTTTATAAGATGGGGCTGATGAGGCGGATGATGGACTCCAGCGCCTTTTGGATGAGAGGACGCTGTTTCCACTTGCCCAAGCTCACGCGCGTGCACTGCTGCAAGTCGGCTTCAAAGACGGCTTTCATCTTGCTATTGAATTCCTTGCTGTAAACCAGCGCGTTGAACTCAAAGTTGTGCTCAAAGCTGCGGAAGTCGAAATTGGTCGAGCCCGTGGTGACAAATTCGTCATCGACGATGACCACCTTGGCATGCATCATGGCGGTCTCATAAGTATAAATCTTGATGCCTGACAACAGGCACTCTTTCAAATAGGACCCTGTGGCCAGACGCAGCATTTCGCTATCGGGTTTGCGCGGAATCATCAGACGCACATCAACACCTGCCAGTGCGGCACTCTGCATCGCCTTGAGCAGGGAATCACTGGGCAGGAAATAAGGGGTCTGGATATAGAGGGAGTGCTTGGCCAGTGTGATGGCCTTGAGGAACACAAACGAGATGTTGTTCCATCGGCTCGCGGGACCGCTGTTCACCATCTGCACCAAGTAGTTGGACGAGGCGGTATCGGCATCCTGATGCTTGATGGAGGTCGTGAGCAGTTGACGTGTAGTGAAATCCCAGTCGATAGCAAACGAGTACTGCATGGCGGTGACCGACTCGCCCACGATGCGCAGGTGGGTATCACGCCAGGGCAGCTGACGCTTGTCACCGATGATGTAGCGGTCGGCAATGTTCATGCCACCCACATAACCTATCTCACCATCGATAACTACAATCTTGCGGTGATTACGCCAGTTCAAACGGAAAAGGAACTTAGTCAATGTCAACTCCATAAACGGATGCACATCGATGCCTGCAGCACGCATCCGCTTCAAAATCTTGGGGCGGAAGTAGAACGACCCCACGTAATCATAGAGCACCTTGACCTGCACACCCTCACGCGCCTTGCGTTCAAGCAACTCGATGAGCCGCTTGCCCGATGTGTCGTTCTCGATGATAAAGTACTGCAAGTGGATGTGCTCCCGCGCCTGCTCGATGTCGCGCAACATCGCCTCAAACTTCTCCTCACCTGAGGTGAATACTGTGATGTCATTGCCCATGAACAGGTGAGGTTCGGTCAACTTATTGACCAGCGAAATCAGTTGGCGCGAGGAGTCGCTCAAGTCGGCTTCCTGATTGACGGCTTCGGGGAAGTCGTTCATGCGCCGCAACTCACGCAGGTGGGAACGGGAAATGAGTCTCATACCCTTGAGGCTACGACCGAACACCAGATATATCACCAGTCCCACGATGGGCAGTAACACCAGCACGAGCATCCATGCCATCGACTTGACCGGGTTGCGGTTCTCGCTCAACACCACAACAATGACCGCCAGCACAGTGAGCACATACAACACCGTGAGGATGTCATAGACCAGATTGGCATATGGGAATAGTTCAGCAAGAATCATGTTAAGGCCTTCTCATTAAAAAAACAACGGACGCGACACAATCACGCCCATTCCATACTTTCGTTTCAATCAAAACACGCAATGTCCTGGCAGCGAACTCAACGTACCACCACCTTGCGAGACCACTGGTTGCTGCATTTCACGATATAGAATCCCTTGGGGAAATCCACCGACGCGCGTTGATCGGCGCTCACGCGCACCACCTTGACTAGTTGCCCAGTGATTGAATAAACATTGAAAGTGGCGTCACTGCTGCCTGCAATAAAGACGATACGGCCCTCGGCACCCTGCGCGGCAGGTCCTGTCGCAGTGGTCTCGATGCGCTGCGGCAAGAAGTTGTCGGGCACTGGGATAGCTTGAACTGCTCCCATTGCCAACAGGCAGGTCAATATGTAGAGTGTACGTCTCATTGAGCGTTTTACGTTCCGTTTCAATCTGCAAAGGTACAACTAATTGGCAAATAGTCAAAAAAATTGCCCACTTTTTTATTCATTAGACTTCTCAAACAGTGAAAAGTTACATGCTCCCCCACAAAAAATGCAGCGGTTTTTTAATGTGATTATTATGAAAGTGATAACTCTTACTACAGCGTCAGTGCTTGATCATGCGGCCGATTTTGCTGGTGAGTTTAGAGCCCAGCACGTTGCGGGCCAACTGTTTCATCGAGCCGGTGCCATCGGTCATGGCATTCCTGAGCAGACGGATGGCATTGCTCTCGTCGTCACTGTCGGTAAACACCTCCAGCACCATCGGGCGGTCGCTGGGCTGGGGACTGAAGAAGGTGTCACACACGGTCAAGTACTCTTCCTTGCTCGATGCACTCATGTAGCGATAACCCAGGTCCTGAGCATAATGCTTGACCAATTCGGGTGACTTGTTGCCAAAGTGTCCCGCTGCAGCCATAAACGTGTCACCATCCTTACCGAAGCGCGATGCGGGGTGATCGGAGTTGTGGAACTCGGTGCCACGGCCATTGTTGATGAGCATGATGCGCACGTTATTTCCCACATGACGGTTACCCAGCACGTTGAGGTCGTAGAAGAAGGCCAAGTCACCGACCACGGCAAAGCACAGATGGTCAGGATTGACGAGGGATGCGCCGATGAGTGTCGATACATCGCCATCGATACCGAAGCCGCCCACGTTGCAGGCAGTCCTCACACCCTTGGGCAGTTCAAAGTAATTCCAGCAACGCAACGAGTTGAGAATGCCCACGTGCAGGGTTGCACCCTCAGGCACACGGCCCACACTCTGCTGGGCAATCCACACGTTGGAGAAAGGCAGCTCGGGCAGGGCAGCCACTGCCTGCTCATAATAGCCACGGCAGGCTTTATAATAGTCTGAACGGGGTTCTCCGTCGGTGATATAGTGTTTGAAGAACGTCAGTTCCTCCATCTCGAACACATGGGTAAGCTTCTTGAAGCGGTCACGCAACTCACCGTCAGGGCTCACTCGCCACAGTTCATCAGGTATCACTACATCCATCGAGTAGTCGCCGCTCACCTCGCCAATGTGGATCATCAGGTTAGGACGGATGGGTTCTTTACCCCAATCAAATTGCGATGCCACAATCGACGGGTGGAACTCATACTTGCCATGATAACCGCTGGTGATATCGCAAAAGACCACAGCATCGTGACTGGCGCAGAAAGCATCCACTGCCTCGGTCAGCTCGGGGCTGAATGGCTGATGAGCACCCACAAAGATGCCGACCTTCCATTCCTGTGGTATCTCCGGAAATTCCTCATGGGGCATGACGCGACGGATGTAACGGGCGGGAGGCAGTTCACGCAACGAGAAGTCCTGATTGTAGGCCGTCTCTAGGTTGATGTGGACAGGACCACCGCCGTGACGTGTCAAGGCAAGCAGCGCCTTGTTGACCCTAATCTCGCAATCCCATTCCTGCTCCTTATTTCTCGCCATGGGCAACAGCATGCTCTCGACCACGGTGTCGGCCTGCTGACGCGAACGGTCGATGACCTGGGGCACCAGATGGCCCACCCTCACCGGGTTCTGGGTCGAAGTGACAGCCAGAATCGGCAGCTTGCGGTAATAGGCTTCGGTCAAGCCCGATACATAGTTGCGCGATGCCGTTGCTCCCGTGCACGAGAGCACTACAGGCTCGCCACTCTCGCTGGCGATACCGCAGGCGAGATAAGCCGCTGACCGCTCGTCCACCGACGAGAACACCTTGAAGAACGGGTCAAACTGCACGCTGGCCACAAAATTGATGTTGGTTGTGCCAGGCGATGCGATGACGTATCTGATGCCGTATGCCTTGAGCAATGCCACAAGAATCTGCACATTGCGTTCCGCTGAATAGAATTTATCCATAACAGTTTTGTGTCTTTGCAACAAAGGTAGTGACAGTCGGTGACATAGCAAAATAATTTAACAACAAATCGAGTTTGCAAAGCGTCCATCCACTTTGCAAACTCGAAATACAGTGTATCAATAAACGCTCTAAGATTAGAGCAAAACAGGCATTAGTCGAGCAGCCTATCGATCAGCAACGATACATCATCGATGTTCACCACGCCATCGCCATTCACGTCGCCGTTACCCTCAGGAGTACGGCCATTGAGCAGGCAGTCAACAAGCAGGGAGAGGTCATCAATGTTCACCTCGCCATCGATGTTCGTGTCACCAGGCAGGATAGTCGAGCCCAGCAGGGTCACCTCACGCATATTGCTCCAGCGGCTCTCAGTGCCATCAACATAGTTCGACATCACGCGATACAGGTAGGTACCACCAGGAACAAGGTCGGTCACCGTGTAGAACCTGTCGGGAGTGATGCCCTCGATCAGGCGATAAGTAGCGTCACCAGTTTCACTAGCGCCACGCAACATGAAGGGTTCCAGGTCGGTGATTTCGCCACCGTAAATCTGGATGCTCTGGAGCTCAGGATAGTAACCCGTGGTAAACTTCACTTGACCACTGTTGCCAATCTCCAGCACCACGAGGTAGGTTTCCACTTCTTTGGCCAGAACAATCTTCTGTTCCTGCTGATCGGTCGATATGGTCAGTTCGGTATTGGAACCCTTAGTGTAAGACTTAGCCTTGATGATAACACTCACCTGGCTAAAGCCCATCAGGTCAAAGTTAGCTGTGATCACCGAGTTGCGGGGAGCCGAAACAAAGCCGCCGTCCAAGTAGAATTTGGTACCCGTGAAGGTCCAATCCTCAGGCAGGTAGTTAGCAGCATCACTAGCGTGGTTGGTGCTCTCGGAGGGGACATTGCTCCAGTCGGCCTCAGTCAGGAGAACCACATTGGGCTTGGTCCTCACCTCAAGGGTGTAGCTGGTCACATTCTCGGCGGGTGTAGCATCACTCCAGTCGGCGCGGAACGAGGTTCCAGTCACTGCCGACGCGTCAAGCTCCTCCATCACGGGACGATACAACTCATAGACCGACACACCGCTCAAGTTGATCTCAAACTCCTGAGCATTGGGGGTGCTCACGATAATGCGGGCATTGTAATTGCCCTCAGCCTTGGGAGCATAGGTCACGGTAAACCTCTCGGACACCTTAGCGTCAGCATCGGGAGCAGCGCTTGTCTTGTCGAGGCTGAACACGCCATTCTCATCGACCAGCGTCAGCGTCACGTTATCCTCCAGGTTACGGCCAGTCACTGTGAACTGTGAAGTGGCGGTCTGGTTCTTGAAGCACTCCATAGCAAGATTCTTGTTGTCGGCATTGATGCGCGGAGTCTTTAGGGGCGGCTGGATGCCGATTACCATCTGCTGGTACTGGTTGAAGGTCGAGCCCTGAGCAGAGAACGCGTTAATGGCGTAGTAGTTATTGTAGTCACCACTCCAACCGAAGTTGATGTGATACTTGTTGTTAGTGGCATCATAGCCATCCACGTTGAAGGCATGGCCACCGCCGAAAAATCCGCCAGCAACAGCACAGAAGACGATTGGACGGCCTTCACTCAGCTCTTCCTGCATGATAGCGCCCCACTCCTCGTTGTTGTACAGGGTCTGGCCACCCTCCATGGCGGTGGTCTTCTTGACCACGCGTACGGTCTCCTCGTCATAGCCGAAGAACTTGAATGCGTCAGCAATCAGGCTTACACTGTCGACGCTGACTCCACTGCCGCCAGCAGCGGTCGTGCCATACTCCATGTGCTCGGCCTGGCCCACATAGCGCATCAGCGTAGCCACAGCATTGGCCTGGGTGGTATTATAGCCACTGGTATAAACATCGAGCATATTGTCCCAATCAAAGGTAACGGGAGGCAGAGCAGCCACGTTCACATAGCTCGATGACCAGTAACCCGTGGCCAGGTTGCACCTGTAAGCGGGTACCTCGGGGGTCTCAAAGTCGGGATATTTCCAGTAGTGGAACACCATTGCGGCCGATGTGGCAGGACAGCCCGTCAAGCACTGGTTGTTATTAATCTTACACATATTCCAGTAGGGAGCCTCCTGGTCCCACATGGCTGTCAGCAGCGGCGCTACGCTGGAAATGCGGGCGGGAGCTTTCAGCGACGGAGCATAGGCCTGCAAGTGCTCATTAGCCTGCAGGTATTCAATCTGCTCCTTCAACATGCCGAGCAGCGCCTTCATGTTGCAAGGGATGTTGTTATAATCCATCGGATAGTCGCCATAACCCAGGATTTCCTCCGAGCGGTCATCACCCGACACCACCACATAGCCATTAGGCGTGTTGAAGATGTAGAACGCAGCACGGTCGGGGCGCTGAGAATTCAGCTCGACATGGACCAGCTTCATGTCACCCGAGATGGGCGCACGCAACTTGCCGTCATACATTCGCTGTTGAATAAAACGTTGAGCCTTGGCCTGTGCCGACACCATGTCAACGGGCGCAGCCGACAGTTGAATTGCCGCAAACAGCACTGCGGCGAACAGTAAGATTCTCTTCATGAATTTGTTGATTATAATGGTTAATACGTGATTAATTATCTGAGCTCCAGTAGTTTAACATCTAGGCTCACGCCCGTCATATATACTCTACTATCAAAAACGGTTGCAAAGTTAAACCAAAATCGGCACAAAAACAATAATTTTTATAAAAAACAAAACAAAAAATAAGACTATAAAAGCGCCAGGGCCCGCCATCAAATAGCGAGCCCTGGAATTTCAATATGTAGGCGTCAGCCCTAAAGCCTAAAACCTAAAGTGCCTGCATTAACGCACCACCTTAGAGGTCGTCACGCTGCCATCGTTGTAGCGAGTCACAATGATGTTCACGCCGTCGAACGGGCGATCACTCTGCAGACCCTGAGGATTGACATACTTCACGTCAACCACCTGACGGTCGGTATAGATGCCGACAACTGCGGTGGGAATGCCCTCACCATTGCCTTCACCTTCACCGTAGCCATAGCCATCGCTAGGAGCATCACCATCACGGTTAGCTGCCAGCAGCATTTGGCTACCGCTCACGTTCTCTCCGGGCTTGTAGTAGTAAATGCGCACGGCAATACTCATGTGTTCGCCGGTAGGCATGGTGCTGGGTGCAGCAAATACATTTTCCATGAAGCCTTCAACATCACCCCAAGGATTGTTCCAGGGATCATCGCCCTCACCACTCCAGTCATGGCCAATCATGTATTGCTCACTGATCATGTCTGACTCAAGATACATTTCTCCCAATGGGTAAGGATAGGTAAGTACATTACCGGCCTCGATATGGGAGTTGTCAGGATCATTCTCGTTAGCGACACGCACGATGCTGTAGAAGGGAACATTCTCATTCTCCAGCAGCCATGCACGAATCAAGTAAGGCACGCGATTTTCACCGTCAAAAGCGGGGTTGATATTGGCGATGGTCACCACGGGCGTGTAGATGCAGTAGTCCACACCATTCTGATCCCAGTGGCCGCCAGGACGTCCAGCACTCTTAGAGCCGCCCACACTGACAATGAAGGAGATAGGATCATTAGTTGCCTGTACCTGGGGAGCACCATAGGTGTTGCCCTGAGTTACAACACCATTGGCAACAGTCACGGGAACGTAGGAGATGGTGCTGCTGGCGTCAGCGCCCGCGTCGGTCATCGACAGCCACATCTGGGTTGCGTCGCTGGGGATAACAAACGTCTCGTTATTATAGACGTAGCTCTTGGGATTGCTTGCGTCCTGGGTGGCAGTGGCTACCGAAGCCCAGTTGCCAGTGCCCACCTTGTGGCGCAGGTCGTAGCTGGTGATGGGTTCATCGTCCTTGACAAGCACATCAACCTTAATATCGGCATCACTGCCATAGCTCAGACTCATGTCGGTGTCACCTTCCACGTCATCCTGTGAGAATACGTAGGTGGCACTCGGAGCCTTAGCCTCGCTCTTGTAAACAGGAACCTCAACGATGTTACTGGTCAGTGAGCTGATGATCACGTAACCGGAACCAGTTACAGTCACGGTTACAACGATATCATCGCCATCGGGCACGGGGATGGTCACAGTGAACGAGCCGCTATAACTTGTCTCGGCAGTGGGTGCGAAGGTCACCGTCAAGTCAATACTGCCGTGAGCGTTAATCTGCTGGGCGCCTGTTACGGTGAATACGCTAGGCAGGTTGGTGCTATCAATCACAGGTGTGAAGGGCTGGTTACCCGTATTGGTTACCGTTACGGTCCCAGTTGAAGATTGCCCGGTTTGCACGGCTCCTAAGTCGACACTATTGGGGCTAACGGTACCGCTAGTAATCGGCGCAAATTCAGGAATGGGAACCGTTACAACTGCCGATTCCATGTTTCCAGGATAAACTGCGCTAACACCACAGTTATGCTGACCTGTAGACAAATTAATGAAGTTATAGCTAAAGACATCACTATTCACGTTACCAACCAAAGTGCCATCCAGATAGATGTTATAGGATTCTGGCGGAGTCGGAACAAAGGCTTTGTAAGTAACGTCATCAATCATCATACCGTAGATGTCGTAAGAGGTATGACGGATAGCGAAGTACTTGGTGCCAGCAGGTAGCGATATGGATTGAAGTGACCAATCGGTAGTGCTGACAGAATGAGAATTTCCTAGTTGCGTGAAACTTGAGGGATTGTTATCGGTCGTAGAAACCCATATCTCATAAGTCTCAGAACCATAAGAAGTGGTGATCTCGGCAGCATAGAAGCTAATGGTCTGTGCCTCACCGGTCAACTCGGGCGAGATCAGCCAGTGGTTAGTATTACCACCACTGGTAACGCAGTCAATTGATAACATAAACTGGTCACCGCTATGTGCGTTCATACTAAACGTAGAGGCGGGGAATGCCTGCCATGCGTGCGGTGCGCCTTCGTTTTCCCAGGTCAAGCTCTGATCAGAAAAAACATTGGCACCACTGGGATCATAGAGCGTCCATTCGCCAAAAGCACCCGTGTGCTGGGTCGACGTGATGCCACCGACTGAGTATGGAGGGAATACTTCGGTATCCTCAAAGTCCTCGGTAACCGATCCAGGGAACATTGGGAAGACAGATGGTGCATCCCACGTCATGGTTGCGGTTTGTTCATCGTCAGCCATAGCCGCTACATTTTCGGGAGGCGGCAGAGTGATGAGGGATGTTGATGCTGAAGCACTATTGTTGGTAGCGTCAGCGTCATTAGCGCAAGCTACGGTGGCGCTGAAGTTAATGGCCTGACCACTTTGAGCAGCGGTGGTGGTGTACTGGGCCGTGAAGGTCGTCGATGCACCAGCAGCCAGCGACGTGTTCGCAGTCTGTGTGTCGAAAGTAACACCGCCAGCCTGGAAGGTTACCGTGTAGCCACTCTCGGCATTGCTACCATTATTAGTAATGGAGGCAGTAACCCTGACTGTGCTGCCGGCTCCAGCTTGAGTCGGCGCACTTAGAGAGATTGCCAGGTCGTGGTCAAGAGCTGCATCAACATCTATAACCAGATTGTCGACATACAGTTCCCACCTGTCGGCAATTGAGATGGCATGAATGCCAAAGTAGTAGTCACCCGTTGTGCTTACAGTTACGTTCTCATTTTGGAAGGTGGTGTAAGTAGGAGATACTGGTGTCACGTCAGTAGCAGCAATGATGGATGTTCCAGCGGAAAGCGCTGTTGCTGTGTTAGATGAAGCTAATTTCACTTCCAATCGTTCCATATAAGATGGCGATCGTCTGCTAGCATCAATGTAGAATTTATATGTCTTACCTGCTATAAGGTGAATAGGAGCCGTTACTAACCAGTCATCAGCAGCATTAGAACCGTGATAAGAATAAACTGCTCGTTGATTACTAGAATCATACGTCCATGTTTTGCCATCTCCACTGCCACCATTGTTGTTATCGATCACTTCCCACCAGTCCCATTCCGAGGAACTAAAGTTGTTGGAGTAGGGTGGTGTTACCGTGGTAGTAGAAGCCCTTGACGGGCCCATGCGGAAATAGCCGTCGGGAGGAGTGACATCCTTTACATCAACAGAAAGGGTTGATGTTTTGGGATAAACAACAGTACCATCCTTGGTCGCTTTTAGTTGCGCGTTGAGCGACAGGGAAACCAGCATCATTGCTGCCAGTATCAAATATATCTTTTTCATATCATTGATGTGTTTTAGTAGTTATTAAAGCCCTTTGCCATTCATCACACTGAACTTGTGATTATTAGCACCGTTCTTGACCCCCTTTGCCATGTTCTTGCCTTGATTATTGCTAACATGACGATGAGCGCCAGATGCAGATCCATTTCCGCTTGAGATAATGATCTTTGACACGTCAACAGAATAGGCAATTTGAGGTCCGCATTCGAAGAGAATGGTGCCGTTGGCACATACAGGAACTGTCCATGTGTGGGTCTCTCCTGCGACGAAAGTATGGCTTACACCGTTAACCATCATAGTTCCATTGCCATACGTTCCAGTATCAGCAATGATGGTAACATTAACGCTATTTCCCGAAAAATCGTTTGGCATGGTATAAAGCACATTGCCGTCATTGTTAAACCAGAGACAATATGTGCCCTCATCCACGAGGCCTACAAATTCATAAGACCAGTTGTTGGGGCCCGTTACTACGATGCCTTCAATGGTGCCGTCACCATTCTGGTAGTCTGCACTAGCATAGAAATCACTTACAGAAGAACCGCTACTCGGAAATAATATGTTGGCATCAACTGTTGCCGTATAGGAGTAGGTATCGGGGTGAGCATTGAGTTCTGTCGAAACCGAGAAGTTGTCAATCAAGTTGCTCATGCCATCCAGTGAGATCTCATCATTGGGGGAAAGGGCAGAAGTCGTACCAAATGCTGCCTCATTACTCCAACCGTTATTGCCTTTTGTGCTGAGCGTAGTGGTCACGTCATAGACGGGAACCAATGGCTCCAAAAAGTCAACTTCAATTTGAGTCATGCGGGCAGATTGGGCTGTACCGCCACTTTGACTCACACCTTGAATCGTGATGACATCACCAGCATTGACACCAGTCACGCCAAAGCTATTCCATGAGTTAGCAACTGCTCGGTTAATCCAGCCTCCGACAGCAAAATAACCTGTCTGAGTCGTATAGATACTCACAAGAATTTTGCCATTGTGTATGTTTAACCCAGAAGGAATGGTGAAGCTTAGATGGTTATTTGTTCCACTTTGTATATAAGCATATCCATTGCGATTATAATATAGACCAGTAGAAGTCCAGTTTGCGGGAAGTCTACTATCAAGCGATCCCGACGTGTTCATGATGCTTGTAAGATTCAAGCTACCAATGGGGTTTGTCGGATAGGTCTGCGGTGTACGCATCACGTTAACGCGTGCGATTTCCTCGGGACTACCCTCGTTGGCTCCATCCTTAATACCCTGGCGGGAAATGGTAATGATGTTGTCGCCATTGTTGAGCATGCCTGCGGTCAGCTTGTAGGGATTGTCATTCCCTGGTTGCGTGAGCTGCAGGGTGTTGGTGTAGGTGTTGGTCTGTGCTACGGGATCGTACACACTCACGTTGTCCACGAGCGTGAGCGCGAGGCGCTCTGCAGCACTCTGCGTTGGCTGCTGTTGAGCCAAAGCGTTAGTCCAGCCCACTGCTATGAGCAGGCCGAACAAGATAATCGTTAGTTTGTTTCTCATCTTTTTATTCTTTAATTAAAAAATAATTGGTTATGTCTTTGATTACTTAAGTTGCTACTATTCATGCCGATACAACTGCCGTTATCTATCAAGGGAACTATGCATCAAAGTTGGGAAAATGAGTGGAAAATACAATACATTACATCCTAATCAGTATGCCTCATCTCACTTGAATTTGGCTTTTGTACCTCTTAGCACGCGCCAAAGGTAATTACAAATAATATTCCTACAACGTTTTGCTTATCCAAAAAACCTGTTTTTCATGAAAAAACAACTAATTTCAATAAGAAATATATGAATCCGACCCCACAAAATCAATCCCTAACTACGAACTACTAATTACTAATTATAAACTACTAATTTCGCTAATTGTACTGATTTTTGGGCATCCGCGCACTTTTTTCAAACAACCATGACAACGTTGAACAACAAGAACAACAACTATAATATAACTACGTAATTGAAAACAATAAATACAATAAGCACAATTTATTAATTATCAAATAATTATATTGTCATTATCGTATTTATTGTCTTCTTTGTAGTGTGCGTTTCTCTAAACTCTAAACTCTAAACTTTAAACTCTAAACTGCTCGCGCCAGCGAGCATAAAAGCCGATGCCAACCAGAGACTAGGGACTAGAGACTAGGGACTAGGGACTAGAGACTAGGGACTAGAGACTAGGGACTAGAGACTAGAAACTCATAGTATTGTTTTAGTTGTTACAGTTGTTTTTATTCTCAGCAGGACGACAAAAAAACAGGCGGCCCATGCGGGTCGCCCGTTTTTGCAAAATCGATTAGCTAAACAGCCAGGTTACTTCATGATCATCTTGGTGGTCTTGGTCGTACCATCGCTATAGCGAGTAACCACGATGTTCAAACCCTCGAAGGGACAATCACTCTGCATACCCTGCGGGTTGTAGAAGATCTGACTCACAACCTCGGCATCGGTTGACAGCTCGTAGACCGCGGTAAAGGGATCGTCGGGAGTTCCCTCACCCTCAGCAACATAGCCCACATGTTCGTCTTCCTCGCCACGAACCTTTTTCTGGTATCCCTTTACAACGTAGTAGAAGCGTACCACGAACTTGGGCTTGATGGTGTTGAGGCCACCAAAGTAGATGTTGTTGTCCCAATTGTCATTGTCCTTGACAATGTCTAAAGACAAGTCGTCAGCACCATTGCAATACTTCGTGTAGAGGAGTCTCGGGCTCTTACGGTTAGCTGAAGTGGTATCGTTAACCGCAGCACCAGTATTCGGATTCTGCGTATAGTTGCGCAGGCCATCGCAGTAAACCCAGAGTCGGAACATATAGGGCTCATACTCGATGTTGCCCACGGGCAGAACGCCAGTGGCATGCAGATCCTTAATGGCAAACAGACTGCAAGCCTGATTGTTCTCGTCATACCAGTTCACGAAGGGGTTCCATTCGACTTGTCCATTGACAATCTTGGCTTGGCGCTCGAATTGCGGCTTAGCCATGATCACATCACCAGTGCGAACCTCCCATAACGGTGCACCATAGCTATTGTGCAATGAGTCGGAGGTGTAATAGTAACGGTCGATACCCTTAGTCCAAACGATAGGTACGAACGAGAGCGAGTCGTTCTTCTGGTTTGCCTTGACAGCTCGATAGTCTAAGAAGTCAAAATCACCAGGAGAATAAGTATCATACAGATGTGGATTCACAATCTCTTTGTTATACTTATCCTGCATTTCCTGATAGTCACCAGCCTCACGACGCTGCAGCACGCTCAGGTAGGATGCGTAGTCGTCAGCCTTGTTGGGCACACCGTTCTTCACACTGTTGATGGTGTAGAAGTAGGGTGCGCTGGCGGGCGACAGGTTCATGTCAAGCTCGGCCGACAGCATGTCGGTCTCCAGGAAGTTGGTGGGATCGATGTCCTCGTCCATCTGCTTCTGGGTGTAGTAACCCTGAATCTTGGCACCAGTGTGCTGAGTGGGAACGCGGGCAGGACTACTGGTTGTGTCACGGGTAGCCAACTTCAGGAAGTAAGTGTAGCGGTAGGGGTGGTCATTTGTCGGGGGAATCTTCTGGGCGAACTGATCCACGATGGGCAGCGTACCCATGCGCACCATACCGTGAACAACGGGCTCAATGCCGGTGCTATAGCTGGCGGTCAGGTTAACGGTAACGCTTACCTCGCCGCTGCTGATAGTCAGCGTACCAGTTGCATGGGGATTGGTGCCGGTGTAGGTCACCGTAATGGTCGTACCGGCATTGACGTCGGCAGCAGTCAAGGTCGTGGGCGATACACGGAAGCCGGTGCCACTCACGCTGACGGTCAAGTTCTCGGTCAGGTAGTTACCGCTGACAGCGATGGTCTTGTTCACGCCGAGGCCGCTATTGGTACCCACGTCGATTGTAGTACCGTCTTCAGGAGCGGTCAGCACAGGAACAGCGGGCGTAGCGGTGAAAGTAGCGGGCACTAATTCCGATTCTGCGCCTCCAGGATAAACGGCGCTGACAGCGCACTGGTGATCACCAACACTCACATTATTAAAGGTGTAGGTGAGGGGGTCATTGCTATTCACGTTACCTACCAGTTCACCATCCAGATATACGTTGTAGGATACCGGATTAACAGGCGCAGCTTCATAAGTGATGTCGTCAATCGTCATACCGAAGATATTGTTAGAGGTATGCTGAATAGCGAAGTACTTTGCGCCTGCAGGCAGCGATATTGACCTCTGCTGCCAGTCGGTATAGTTAATAGTATAATTACCTACTCTCTGCGTGAAACTTGAGGGGTTGTTATCAGTTGTTGATACCCACACGGTAAATGTCTCATCGCCATAATTAGTGGTAAACTCACGGTCCCAGAAGGTGATGGTCTGTGCATTACCGCTCAGCTCGGGTGAAATCAGCCAGTGGTTGGCCGGGTTGTTACTGGAACCTTGCGGACAGACCGATTCCACATACTGATCACCACTATGTGCAGTTGAGCCAGACCCAATCATTGTGGGGTTGAATACGAACCAAGCATGCGGTTGGTATTCGTTGGGGAAATTTTCTTCAGTCGAGCCATAAACATTGCCACCATTGGCGTCATAGAGGGTCCAGTCGCCAAAAGCACCCGTATGCACTGAGGAAGTGATGCCACCAAGGCCGAATGATGGGAAGTCTTTGGTATATTCAAAGTCCTCGGTTACACTTTCAGGTGTGATTGTGGGTGCATTCCATGTCATGGTTCCGCTTTGCTCACCACCTGTCGCCTGCACATTTACGGGGGGCGGCAAGATCGACGTCAACGACGTAGATGCAGTAGAAGTGTTGTTGTCTGCATTACTATCACCCGTGCTAGCTACAGTGGCGCCGAAGTTCACCGTTTGGCCAGCATCGCTGGCATTAGTGGAATACTCAACCGTGAAAGCGGTGACAGCACCAGGTGCCAATGAGGTGTTAGCTGTCTGGGTGGAGATTGTAGTACCGCCAGCAGTAAAGTTCACCGTATAACCCGTCTCGGCAGAAGCGCCGGGATTGTAAACAGTAGCAACCACTGTGAATGTACTACCCGCATTACTCGTATGGGGAGCACTCAGGTAAACAGCCAGATCATGTGTAAACTTGATAGAAAAATTATCGACATACAAATAGGCCCTATCGCGAGGCGAAGTCGCGTGAATACCAAAGTAGTAGTTACCCGTTTGGCTTACTGTCACGACATTACTGAAGGTAGCGTAGTCGGTACTTGTCAGTGTTGTAGAAGCAATGACAGTCGTTCCACTACTAAGGGAATTTGCTGTATGGCCCGTTGCCATTTTAACCTCCATTTGTTCTGGATAACTCGAATTACCTGCACTGGCATCAATGGAGAACGTGTAATTTTTTCCAGCTTCGAGATAAACAGGTGCCGTCACGAGCCAATCATTGGCAGCATAGTATGTGCTATAGGTATAACTTGCACATTCGCCTTCTGAATCATATGCCCAAGTATTGCCGTAACCGTCACTAATGACCTCCCACCAGTTAAAGTCGTTTTGTGAATTAAACTCGTTGACGTAAGGTGGTGTCACTGGTGTGGTGGAAGCTCTTAATGAGCCAGAGCCCTTATTGCTGACAGACTTCTCGGTCGGTGCCTTCGGTTGAGACGTCTTTTCTTCGCCTTTTTGTTGCGCATTAAGCGACAGTGTGAGCAGTGCCATGACTGCTGTCAAAATATATATCTTTTTCATCGCTTATATCGTTTTTAGTTGTTATTAGTATTAACTTTGTTACGGGAATCATCCTTGCGCGAGGGTATGATGCGCTTGGGAGAAGCGGGAGCCTTGGAGGAACCGCCGATGGTCCAAATATAATCCTTAGCGTTCTCCTCGCCATTCAGGATGGCCGTGCTCTCGCCGTTCACCTTGATCTTGGCAGTCTTACCGGTGTCACCGAAGGCGTTGATGGTCACCGTAGCCGTGGTGTAATTGCCAATCGTGCTGGCGGGAATCAAGATGTAGCCATTACCCTCAAGGTAGTAAGCGCCATCCTCTTTAAGCCACTGCGAACCATTGGAAACGCTCCATCCGGCGGGCAGGCTATTGTCTGATGCGGTCCAGGTCTTGTTGTAGTTGCCGGCCTGCACCTGAATCTTCAGGAAGTTCACGTCATAGCCGTTGGGCTGGATGATGATGTCGCCATCGGCCACAACCGTCAATGTACCCGTGGTGGGGATATTCATTGCACTCAGTTCGTACTTGGCAGCCTCAATATCCTGTGTGGGAGTACCATTCTCGTCAACATAGTTGATGGTGTATTTCACTGTTCCATCGGGCATGTTCTCGAAGACAATCTGAGCAACCTGAGTGGTGATGGTACTGTCGCGGTCCTCATAACGCATGAGGTTGAACACATTGTAACCCTCATGGATGCGGTCGGTTGTCAAACCGTTGGCATCATTCTCGTTTTTCACGTTCAGGAAGTTGCGGTACCAGTTCTGCATCTTGGGCACGTCAAAGTCGCTCTCATAGTGGTCGAGAGCCAGTGCCAAGAAGTCCTTCAGACCCGGAATAATGATGTTGTCCTGGTTACTCCAAGCGATGAACGAGGGGTGGTCGCTATCGGTAGGCCAACCCTTGATGATGTAGGTGTGGGTCTCGCTGTAATCATGCTGCGGCCACTTCTTGCCCTTGAAGTCGTAGAAAGTCTCGTTGGTGACTATATCGATGCTGTCAAGGACTTCATTACCGTTCTCATCGTAGGTCACCTCATAGATGACATACTTCTGGGGCACGTCACCACCCGACATCTCGTTCAGCGACGAGGTCCAGTCGAGGGTCACCGTGTAGTTGGGGTTAGTCTCAACGTCATAGCCCTCGCAGGGGAATGCCTCGGCATCCAGCGTCAACAGGTAGAGACCCACCCTGGGGGGATGCTGGGGGTTGTACTGGGCATAGTTGACAGCAAAGGGCGTAGCAGTAGAGAATGCATAATCGGTCTTGCCATTAGCATTGGCATACATATAGGGATTCATGTCACGCCCATCGACTACCTCATTGTCACTGGTGGTGTCGGTGAAGAACTTCAAGCGGTAGTCGGGAATAAAGAAGTTCATACCCGACATAGCGTATTGCTGGGTACCCTTGTTGCCAGACATCGAGAACTGGTGACCATTCTGGATCACCGAGGCGCAGTCATGCACAATGGGATAGACGGCACCGTCCATCATCTCGATGTAGAAGTCGGTAATCTGTGCAGCACTGTCACCCGAGGTGGGACTGAACTGCTCATACATGTACTTGAAGGGGACCTCCTCGCAGGCATAGTTGGGCCAAGCTGCCGTGGTGTTACCAATGGCACTCAGCACGCCGCTGGATTTCTTGCGGGCGCGGCCCTTGCCCAGGAAGAAGAACTTGTTATAGGTACCATCGCAGTTAAACACCGTGCCAGCATCCTCGCCGGCACCGATGCGCAGACCATCGGTCAACAGCTTCACGCTCTTGATGTTCCTGGAGATGTAGTCGATGACCGAATCCTTTGTGGTGTATTGACAAGCACCGAAGTAACTGTTCAAGTCCTCCTTAAACGGCTTGGTGTTATTCTTTACCGAAACAACCAGTGCGGTGTAACCCTCATGTTCGGGCCTGTAGGTGTTGTTGGCAACTACAGCCGGGAAGTTGATGGTGCGGGTTACCTCGCCATTAAAGCTCTCGAAAGAGATAGTGCCCGCAGCATCGGTTGGACAGTCACAGATCAGCCAAGCGTTCCTAGCCGTTACGGTAACAGTTATCGAGTTGTGGCCTGCAAATCTTTCGGCAGGAATGCGGATGGCACCGCCTCCGTCCATGTAGTAGTAATAACTATTATAACTATATCTAGTTAACGTTTTATCTGCAAAACCGCCACTGGGCAAGTTAGCGCCATTGCTGGAGCCGCTCCAACTGTAAAGCGTCGTGTTGCCGTCTTTTATAGTGATGGCAGAGATACGGCTGTCTGAATTAAGCGCCCAGATCAGCACGTCGGTGGGCGTGGTCGTTGCAGTGCCGGTCGTCGTGCCCTCGATTGTGGCAGTATATGTCACATCCGAGCCTGTCAACTGACCACTTGCACCGTTAACGTAAATATACGCATAATAATCGTATCCATAATAATAAGCATAGTATTGTGCATCACTATAATTATAGTCATAAGCGGTCACCTTGACTTCAACAGAGCTTTTGTTTTTAAGCAAGTCACCATTGTAGGTCAAGCTGCTGGTACTGCTTGTCGTATAAAAATAGGTAGTGTTGTTACTGCTGTTGGTCCAGAGGGTCCAAGTACCTGATTTAGTCCAACCTTCGGGCAAGGAATTAATATTGCTTGCTGTGATTGTCGAGACAGTTACACCATCGGCAATAACCTCAATCTTGGATACACATGCATCCTCGACTCGACTCGTATAGTTTGCTCCAACCTGAAAGACAATGTCATCATAGGTAGTAACTACTGTGCTGCTGGTTGCCCCGAAGGGGATGTTCCAGCCACCGCCAATACCGCCGTAGTAGGTGGGATTCTCACGAGTGCCCGTGCTAGTGTAAGCGCTTTGGAAGTGGCCAGGGAGACGCTTGTCCATATAGACCGCCCTTAACAGGTCATAAATCTGGTAGGGATCAGTGACTTCGGGAGCTGCATACTTGCCAGTCTTTGAATTAAGCTCGACATAGTTGGCAGCGACGGAGTCAGTCGCCCCTTGTGGGAGCCACTTGTACGTCCAATTCTTCATGTCATCTGCTTTGAGGACATAGGCCTGAGCAGAAGCCGTACTAGACCATCCTACTGCCAGGAGCAGGACAGCCAATAACAATGTTAGTTTATTTCTCATCTTCTTTAAGGATTTAAAAAAATAATTAAGTTTATTATTTCGCATTATTTGTTTACAATTGTGTATGCGTCAGGGCACAATACTTTCAAGCAAAAAAGTGCATTATAATGGGTGCAAGGCTCATTACCACGAAACATCCTCAAATGGCTTTTTACCTATCGTTGGATATTGTACTCTTTCCAAACGGCAAAGATAACTACATTTTTTATACCAACAAGCAAATATCTAAAAAAAAAATTCACTATTATCAACATTTTAACACTTATCTGCCCACTAATTTAACGAATTAAACTGATTTGGCTGGAGCGTTCTTCTTTTCAAACAACTTTTTTTTCAAACAACATGGACAACGTTGAACAACTTAAATAACTACGAATTTCACGAATTATACTAATTAGGCATCCGCTTTCAATTATTACGAATTAAACTAATCTTGCAACTATTATATAACTACGAACCTTTAGCGGCGAAGCCAATTACGCGAATTATACTAATTAGGCATCCGCTTTCAATTATTACGAATTAAACTGATTGGGCATCCGCATTCTTTGGTACTCACGTTAAGCCGCTAAAAAAATTGAAAACAATAAATACAAGAAGTACAATTTATTGATTATCAAATAATTATATTGTATTTGTTGTACTTATTGTTTTCATTTTTTACAATGTGCGGATGGAAAAATCAGTTTAATCCCCATAATCCGCCGACAGGAAAAGTAAGGCATCTGCGCTTAAAGAAAACGCAGATGCCTTATAAAGGTCTAAATTTCAAAGGCCAAAAGCGATAAATTCGCTTTTAGTCCTTAAATCATTGAGCGCCTAGCAGCATATCGATCAGTGCAGTAACGTCAGCGATGGTAATGCCACCTTGACCGTTAACGTCGGCATTGGCCTCGTTGACGGTCACGTTACCGCCCAGCAGATAGTCGATGAGCGTAGTCACGTCGGCGATAGCCACATTACCATCACCATTCACGTCACCAGGCTTAACCTCAGCGCCAACGAGGGTTACCGTCTCCTTGTTACTCCAAGCACTCTCAGTATTGTCGGTGTAGAGGGCCTTCACCCTGTAGGTGTAGGTGCTGTTCTCGTTCAAACCGCTCACGGTGTAGAACTTGTCGGTGATACCAGTGATCAGGCGGCTGGAAGCATCACCCTCCTCGGTAGCACGCAGCTGAGGAGCGGTCACCTCGCCAGAATAGATCTTAATCCACTGGATCTGGGGATAATAGGAATTGCCAAAGAACTCAACCGCGTCATTCTCGGCACAATTCAAGACAACAGTATATTCAACGAAATCACTGGTGAACTCAAAATACTTAGAGTCAACGCTAGTGCTTACCGTCAAGCCTGAGGCAGTCCAGCTATAATAGTTCTTGGCCTTGAACACTACAGTCACCTTGTCAGTTCCAATTTCAAGGGTATTGGTCTTGATGTAGCTGTCACTGGTGATTGAGATGCTACCACCCTCGTTATAGATGCCGTAGGGGCCAACGGTCCAGCCCTCGGGCATAGTAGCTTCGCCTGATGAGGGAGCGTTGCTCCAGTCGGCCTCGGCAATCAAGCCACCAGTGCTGGGCTTCTCATTCACCTCCAGGGTGTAGCTGACCACGTTCTGGGCAACGGTCTGGTCGGTCCAGTCGGCGCGGAACGAGGTAGCGGTGATCTTGCTCTCATCGGCGGGCAGCATCACGGGGTTATAGACCACGAGAGGAGCAGCCGTGGCAGTACCGTTCAGGGTAACAGTTACATCGGGAGCGCCATTGCTGCTCAGGGTGATGGTGGCAGTGTGGGTGCCAACTTCCTGGGGAGCATAGGTCACGGTAATGGTTGCATTCTTGGCATCGGCAAGAGCGATAGTGGTCTCGTCAATGCTGAACACACCATTTGCATCGTTCAATGTCAGGGTGATGTCACCGGTCAAGTTAGCACTGCTAACATTGAGTGTAGCGGTTGTGGTCTCACCAGCGTAGCACTCCAAGCTGAGTGCATTGGTCGAGGTGTAGATACGGGGATCGGTTGTGAGGGTGGGATCCTGCACGTCGGCAAACAGGATGGGATAGAAGTCATAGACCGTCATGCCATTGTCCAGCGTGAATGCATGGAGCGCATAGTAGGTGTTCTTCTCGGCGCTCATACCGAAGTTCACGTGATACATATCGTTAACAGCATCATAGCCGTCAACATTGAAGGCATGGCCACCGATGCCGGTAGAGTCGCTCGACATGTCGAAGGCGCAATAGATCAAGGGACGGCCAGCAATCAACTCGGACTGAATCAGCTCACCCCACTCTTCGTCGTTGTAATTGACCTCATCGGTCTGGAAATCGATCTTCTCGATGACGTGGGCATCACGATAACCAAAGATTCCGAGAGCCTGCATAATCTCTTCACGCTCTGCACCACTGCGATCCAGACCATAGTCCATCGTCTCGGCCTGACCCACATATCGCATGAACCAGGCGATGGCATCAATATCCGTTTGGGGAAGCTGATCGATACCGCTTGAGCTACTGGGGTAAGAATTGCGCATGTGCTCCCAGTCGAAAGTGTATTCGGGCAGGGGATCAATCACGTAACCTGAAGTCGGGCAGGTGTAACCGTCCAGGGCAGGCGACGTTTTGGGATATTCCCAGTATCTCATCACCTGAGCCAGGGCTACAGCCGAGCAGCCCACCTTGCAATAGGGATCCTGACCAGTACCCTTCTTGGGGGTCTTCATGTTGTAAGGCTTGCCCTGGTTCCATGCGGTGGCCAACAGCGGTTCCACCGACACGCCACCACGGTAAGTGCCCTTCTGCACCTTCAATCCGGGATGTGCCTGGAGGTACTCCATCTGCTTCTTGTACATATTCAAGAAGAGCTGCATGGCCTCGGGCAGGTCGTTGAGGTTGTCGAGCTGACCTTCGCCATAGGCGAGGATTTCACGGGCACGGTCATCACCAGCCACGATCACATAACCACGATCGGTGTTGACAATGTAGTAAGCAGCCTGAGCGGCATTGCTTGAGGTCTTCACCTCCTGGGTCCACTTGATAGCAGGCGCCGAGGCCATAAAGCGACCATTAACGGTCTGACTTGCCAGGAAACGCTGGGCACTCTGCTGAGCGGTTGCCAGGTCAACATTGGCTGCGGTGAGTTGCAAGGATGCAAACACCAGAGCAGCAAGTAATAAAACTTTCTTCATGTAAAATAAAAATATTAAAGGTTAATATAAAATGATTAAAACAGTTACATTTCTCAGTTGCCGCCCAGCAGCTTATCGATCAGCGCAGTGACGTCACCGATGGTAATGCCTTCTTCACCATTAACGTCGGAATTGGCCTCGACGATATCCACGTTGGCGCCCAGCAGGTAGTCGATGAGCAACGTCACGTCAGCGATAGCCACAGCACCATCACCGTTCACATCACCCGGCACAACCACTGGTCCGTTATCCACCAGGGTCACCGTCTCGATGTTGCTCCAAGCGCTCTGTGTGCCGTTCACATAGTAGGCCTTTACCCTATAGTTGAACGTGCCGCCCTCGGTCAGGCCCGTCACGGTGTAGAACTTGTTGGTGATATCGGTAATCACGCGACTGTCGGCGTCGTCAGCCCTGGCGGGAATGGTAAACATCATCTTGGCGGCATCGTTCGTAGCGCTGTAGATATCCACCTGGTCAACAACCACTCGCTTGGTATTGGAGCCATCACCACCCGTAATGATCACCTTCTGTTCGTCATTGGCTTCGCAGTTCAAGACAAAGGTGTATATCTGCTCGGCTGTCACGACAGCACTGGCCATGCTGTTACCACATGAAACGTTAACGGGGATATCGGAGTCGGCCGACTGATAGGGCCTCATGGTGAGCATAACGGTCATCTTGCCGCCGCTCTGCGTCATGTCGAGCGCGGGCGTAGTGATTGTGCCCACACTGCCGCCGCCACCCAGACGGACGCCACCGCGGGCCTCGTAGGCATTAGAGCACTCCCAGCCAGCGTTAGAAGCGACACTAGACATCTTCCTAATGGGTGTTGACGAATTACCGCTAGCATAGGGGAAGCTCTCGGTGAATACCAATTCATACACACCGGGCTCGCTGCCGTCGTCGGCGTTCACCTCCAGGGTGTAGCTGGTGACGTTCTCGTCAGGAGTCGCGTCGGTCCATTCGGCACGGAACGAGGTCAGGGTGATGTAGTTCTCGTTGGCAGGCAGCATCACGGGATCGTAAGATTCGATGGGTGCAGGCGGCTCAATGCCCATGACCATCAACTCACCCAAGCTGTAGCTATAGCCTTGATTGTTGAACGCGCGCAAGGCGAAATAGCCGTTACCAGTGCCACCCCAACCCCAGTTGATGGAGTAGGTGCCACTGGAAGCATCATAACCATCGACATTGAAGGCGTGGCCGTAGAACGAGTTATAGGCACTGCTGTAGCTGTAAGCGCAATAAACCACGGGACGACCAGCGGCGAGTTCTTCCTGAAGCATCACGCTCCAATCAGCGTCGTTGATGAGCATGTTTTCGCCATTGGTATCAAAGTTCAGTGTGGCCTTGTACTCGACATGGGCATCCACATAGCCAAACAGGTGGCATGCACGGATGATGTCATCCTCCCAAGCCTCGCTGCCCTCGTTGGTGTAGTCCATTTCTTCGGCCTGGCCAATGTAGCGCATGAGCCATGCCACAGCATTTCTCTGGACATCGGTAGCGCTATAATTGTACACGGGCAACATGTTGGCCCAGTCAAACGTGATTGAGGGCAGGGCGGGCAAATCAAACCTGCGGGTGCGGGTAGTGTAACCAGGTACTGTTGGTGTGGGCTGGGTGGGATACTGCCACTTGTAGAACACCTGTGCCAGCGAGGTGCATGCGCAACCCGTCAAGCCGCGGCGGTCACCATCCATGGGGCACTGGTTGTAGTAGGGATAGCCCTGGTCCCACTTGGCTTCAAGCATCGGCTCAATGCTCTCGGTGCGGTTAGCTCTCATCTTGGGCGTCTCGACCACCAGGCCTGGATGGGCCTGCAAGTACTCGATCTGGCCCTTGTAGCTCTCCAGCCAGAACTTCATGTTCTCGGGCAGTTTGCTCATGTCAAGGTTGCCCTCACCATAGGCAAGGATTTCCTGGGCACGGTCGTCACCAGCGACAATCACAAAGGCATTGTCGGTGTTGAAGACGTAATACACGGGTTGCGACACGCGGGCCGAACTCATCTCGGCATGAAGCAGCTTGATGCTTGTGGGGGTGGCCGCATTCAAGCGAGCGACAGAGGTTTTGGATTGCAAGAATTGCTGGGCTGCAGCCTGGGCTCTACTCTGATCCACATGGGCCGAGAATCCCTGCATTGCTGTCAGCATCAATGCGGCAAGTAACAATAATCTTCTCATAAAAAAGTAATGATATTAGGTGAATAATTAGAATGACATCAGTTGTTAATGATTATAACCACAAAATATCAGGTGGACATCTTGTACATTTTCGCTGCGAAATTAAGCATTATTTCTATAATTATGCGAACCTTTTCAACAAAAAGATAGTCGAAAAATCAAAAAAACAGCAATACAACAAAAAAAACCGCCATTTTCGGCGGTTTTTACTATGAAATGTTTCGGGATGAACTTACAGCCTAAAAGCAATGGGCAACACCACACGAACAGGGACGGCATGGTCACCCACCTTGCCAACGCTCCACTTGGGCATCTTGCCGATAACGCGGATAGCCTCGCGGTTGAGGCTCTCGTCTCCAGCGCCACGAATGACACGCACGTCGCTCACGCGACCATCGGTGCCTACAATGAAGCTGCACAACACGCGGCCCTCGATGCGTTTCTTGTAAGCGTGGTAAGGATATTCGCGGGTCTTGTTGATGAAGTTGATCAGGCCGCGCTCGCCACCGGGGAACTGGGGCTGGATGTCCACGTAGTCAAACTCATAGACCTCCATGTAAGACTGCTTGGACATGGGATTAACGGTTGTCACATGACGCACCTGTGCTGCCATCGGCAACACAGCCATCAACGCTAATAATACCAGTAATCCTAAGCGTAATTGTTTGAGCATAGGCAATTTATCTCTCATCAACGGTTATTCTTAGCAGGTATGCACCCGCATTTGTAGCCGCAAATATAGAGTTGAGTATGCAAACAACAAAATGTTTTAATTTATTTTTGTAAACTATAGGTATTGTTTTATTCTTTTTGACTAAAACAGGCAAATTTCAAAAAAAATGTAAATATTTTCAATTTTGCGACTTAACAACTAAAACCCTGACGGGGCTTCAACCGTCATTTCCACACCTGTCGCAGGATGGGTGAAGGTGATCGACTCGGCATGAAGCATCAGTCGGCTGGCGGCAATGCCATACAGACGGTCGCCCACGATGGGGCAGTTCAGTCCCAGGGGATGGGAGCAATGGACTCGCAGTTGGTGGGTGCGACCCGTGAGCGGCTCCAGGGCGATGCGGGTAACGCCGTTCTTGCGTTCCAGCACTCGGTAACGAGTCACTGCAGGCTTGCCCAGTTCATGGTCCACGCGCTGGCGTGGCCGGTCGTCCACATCGGGCCGCAAGGGCAGGGCGATAGTGCCCTCATCATGAGGCACGATGCCGTCGAGCAAGGCGATATAGCGTTTATTGATGGTGTGATTTTCAAATTGCTGCTGCAGTGCCTTATGGGTTACCTTATCCTTGGCAAAGATGACAAGGCCTGACGTTTCTTGATCTAAGCGGTGAACAACGATGGGGCCATGTGCCTCGGGGTAGGCCTCTTGATAACGGGTAAGCAGACTATCCTCCAGCAGTTTTCCTGGAACAGTCAACATCCCAGATGGCTTATTGAGCACGGTGAGCCACTGGTCGTCATAGATGGTGTCGAGCGCTTGCTGCTCCATCGCCAGGCCCAGCACATTCTCCTCTACATCAAGGCCTTGCAGCATGAAGTCAAGGATGGGTTTGCACTTACTGCGGCAAGCGGGATAGAAATGACCGTGATGCCGCACCTCGCCCACAGGCGACGCACCCCACCAGAACTCGGCCATGCACACGGGGCGAAGACCGTTGTTAAAGGCATAATTAAGCAACCGCGGGGCACAACACTCCCCTGCCCCAGCGGGCGGCAGCGTGCCCAACGGCTTGAACACTTCAACCAGGTCACACTGCTCACCACGGGCATTGCTGACGACAAAAAGCCTGAAAATCCTTTCCTGCAATGCCTCGCTCATGGCCTTGCGGCGGGCCTTCATCGAGTCAATCTGACGGCAAAAAACGTCCATTTCATCGGCGATTTTCGCCAATTCTGCCTCATGACGATGACGGATTCGCTTCAACTCGGCTTTCTCAAAACGGCTCTGGTTCAAGAGCGTTTCCTGCTCATCGTCGGTCAGCGTTCCCATCTGTCGGCGGGTGTCACGTTCTTGCTTGTGTTGAGCCATCATCGCCTTGAAATTGCCGATTTCATCGAACATTTTCTGCATCTGTTCTGCCTTGCGGCGCTGCATCGACTGCAATTCCAATGACTGCTCCAAGCGCTCCACTTCATGATTGATGGCGGTAATCTGAGCCTCACCCTGCTTGAATTCGCCTTGCGGGTTCAGCAGGTCATAGACGGGCGGAACAAAGTAGTCATGGCGCACACTTCCAGCCAGATTGCCCGAGAATGCCGCGAGGTATCCCAAATGGCCCTCGCCGTCCTGTGCCACGAGCACGCCCAGCATTTTGCCAGCTGCCATTTCATCGGCCCAATCGGCACGTGAGGCTACATACCGCTGCACCTGCTCTACCGCCATAAGCGCCAATGGGTGCGGCTCATAGCAGAACGGACACGTGAATTGCCGCGGCAACTCCACAGCCGTCACATCATGTCCAAACAGATGAAATTTCCCATCCATTGGCACAAAATTACACATTTCATTTTGTATTTCGCTAAGCTTACTTTAATTTTGCAACAAAATAACACTTATACAACTTACCAATGATGAAATTTATCTCGTGGAACGTGAACGGCTTGAGAGCTGTGGCAGGTAAAGGTTTTGACGAAATCTTCAAGGGGCTCGATGCCGACTTCTTCTGTCTGCAGGAGACCAAGATGCAGGCTGGCCAGCTGGACCTGGAATTTGAAGGCTACCGCTCCTACTGGAACTATGCCGAGAAGAAAGGCTACTCGGGGACAGCCATCTACAGCCGTCACGAGCCGCTGAACGTGACCTACGGCATCGGTATCGAGGAACACGACCACGAGGGCCGCGTCATCACCCTGGAAATGCCCGACTTCTATCTCATCACTTGCTATACGCCCAACAGCCAGGACGGTCTGCGCCGTCTGGACTACCGCATGACATGGGAAGATGCCTTCCGCAGTTATCTGCTGGAGTTGGACAAAAAGAAGCCCGTCGTCGTGTGCGGTGACCTCAACGTGGCCCACCAGGAGATTGACCTCAAGAATCCCAAGACCAACCGCAAAAATGCCGGTTTCACCGACGAGGAACGCGAAAAGATGACCGTTCTTCTCGGTTCAGGATTTACCGACACATGGCGCTTCTTCAACCCCAATTTGGAAGGCGTCTATTCGTGGTGGAGTTACCGCTTCAAGGCGCGCGAGAAGAATGCGGGCTGGCGCATCGACTACTTCCTGGTGAGCAACCGCCTGCAAGCCCAGCTGACCGACGCTAAGATCCACACCGAGATATACGGCAGCGACCACTGCCCCGTCGAGGTTGACATCAACTTTTAATCACCCATCCCGTTTATTCCGATATGTCACAGACAGTTCAAAAGAAATATGACTTTGACCGCGTGGTGAGGCTCGTCCTCACCCTAATTAGCGTGGCCATAGGCATCTGGCTCATCAATTACCTGAGCCCCGTGTTGATGCCCTTTGTCGTGGGATTTATCCTTGCCTACATCATCGAGCCGCTCGTCGAGTGGTTGCAACGCAAGATACACATCAAGGCACGTTGGATTGCAGTGGTACTGGCCCTCATCATCGTCGTTGCAGTGATCACTGGCCTGTGCTGGCTTGTCATCCCTTATCTGGTTGACGAGTTTGGTGCCATGTCCAAGCAGTTGGCGGCCTATGCCAAGTCCTCGCTGCGCGTGCCCTATATCCCCGCCGAGGTCAACGATTTCATCCAGCGCTACATCGATCTGAATAAGATTAACGAGATTTTCTCCAAGCAACAGTGGATGGACCTCATCAACAAGACGGTGTCTGGCGCATGGTCGGTAGTGGGTGGCACCATGAGCGTGATTTTCAATATCGTGTCGTGGTTCATTGTGCTGCTCTACATGTTCTTTATCCTGCTGGATTTCAACAAACTGTCGCACGCATTCAAGGGTGCCATCCCCAGTAAGTACCGCCGCATGGCCTTGCGCATCTTTGGTGACGTCGCCGACACCATGAGCCGCTACTTCCGCGGCCAGGCTGCCGTGTCTTTCTTCGTGGGCGTGATTTTTGCCATCGAGTTCTACATCATTGGGCTGCCGATGGCCATCGCTTTCGGCCTGTTTGTCGGCATTCTCAACATGGTGCCCTACCTGCAGCTCATCTCTATCCCCATCGCCGCCTTCCTGTGCCTGGTCGCCACCGCGGCGACTGGCGGCAGCTTCTGGGTCATGTTCGGCTGGGTCATCCTCGCCTATATCATTTGCCAGATTATCCAGGACATGGTGCTCATTCCCACCATCATGAAGAGTCAGATGGGCCTCAATCCCGCCATCATCTTCCTCTCCTTGTCGCTGTGGGTCTATGTGATGGGATTTATCGGACTGATTATCGGACTGCCATTGACGACGCTCATCATCTCCTATTATTGTGAGTTTGTCCTCCATCAGCCCAACCCATTGAGCAAGGCCAACAAGCAGCCAGTCACCAACGAAAAGAAACCCCTGGCTGCAGCTTCTTCCTTCATTGCCAACTATAGCAATAACCACAAGAAAGATTAGTATAGTGTAGAGACGCAAAATCTTGCGTCTCCAGTAATGCGGATGCCAACCAGAAACTAGAAACAGTAAAGCGGATGCCAACTAGAAACTAGGGACTAGAAACTATAATGGCTAAGACATTGATTGTCATCACGGGACCCACGGGAGTGGGCAAGACGGCAGCTGCCATCAAGCTGGCTCAGCGGCTGCACTGTGACATCATCAATGCCGATTCCCGTCAAATCTACCGTGGCATACCCATTTGCACCGCCGCCCCCACCCCTGAGGAACTGGCTGCGGTACGACATCATTTCGTCGCTTTCAAGGATTTGGAGGAAAACTACAGCGCGGCACAGTTCGAGAGCGACGTGTTGGCGCTCTTGCCCACATTGTGGCAGCAAAGCGATTATGCGGTGCTGTGCGGCGGCTCGATGCTCTATGTTGACGCCGTGTGCCGCGGCATCGACCAGTTGCCTGAGATCTCCCCCGAGGTGCGTTCAGCAGTCAAGGAAAAACTGCACCTTGAGGGACTTGAAAGTCTTGTGAAAGAATTGGAGCAACTCGATCCGCAGTATGCGGCTACGATCGACCGCAAGAACACCAGCCGTGTGTGCCACGGCGTAGAAATCTGCCGTCAGGCAGGTGTACCCTACTCCACCCTGCGCACCGGCACCGCCAAGCAACGCGACTTCCGCATCATCAAACTCGCCCTTAACATCGAACGTGAGCGACTGTTTGAACGCATCAACCAGCGCGTGGACCGCATGATTGAAGCAGGACTGGAGCAGGAGGCCCGCTCGGTCTATCACCTGCGCCACCTCAACTCACTCAACACCGTGGGCATGAAAGAGATGTTCGCCATCTTTGACGGCACGATGGACCGCACGACCGCCATCCAGCGCATGAAGAAAAACACCCGCGTCTATGCCAAAAAACAACTCACCTGGTATCGCCGCGACCCGTCCATCACCTGGGTCACTCCCGACGATGCACTCCCCACCGCCCTCACAATTCTTAACCCCTAAAAAAAGGAAAACAATAAATACAATAAAGACAATAATTAATTAATAATCAATAAATTGTATTTGTTGTGTTTCTTGCTTTCAATTCCGTTCAATTTAAAAAACAACTTCAACAACTTGAACAATTATTAATTCTAACGCTGCAAAAAAAAGAAAACAACTAATACAAGAAATACAATATAATTAGTTGATAATTAATAAATTGTATTTGTTGTATTTATTGTTTTCCTTTATATTTCTTAGCGCCTTAGCGTGAGGCACGTTTCGTCAGCAAATTCGTAATAATTGAATGCGGATGCCAAATTAGTTAAATTCGAGCAATTCGTAGTTTTTTACAAACCATCAACATAATAGATTAGTTTAATTAGCCTAATTCGTAGTTTGAAGTTTGCGGCATAGCGTGAGGATTAGGCTAGGCGAGATCCTTTGAATTGTTCGATGTAGTCGTCCAGGCCGTTAGGGCAGGACATGGCGGCCGCCAGGCGGCGTTTCTTGTTGTAAACCGAGTGGATTTCTTTGTAACCCATGCAGGCCATGATGACAGTCGTGGGCAGCTCACAGCAGTACAGGCTCAGGAAGTTGAAGTCGCTATCGATGAGTGACGGGAAGTGCTCGCTAGCGTGCGTGACGATGTCGTTACACTGGCTGTTGGCATAGGCGCGGATGCCGGTCCAGAAGGAGCCATCGGGCTGGTTCACCTGATAAGCCTTCTCAAAGATGTCACCAAACTTCTTGAGCGAATGCGTGGAGCGTATCGAGTGTTGTTCCACCAGCTGGGCAAACACGTCAATCTGGTTACGGATAGTATCCTTCAACTCGCTGCTCATGGCCTGGTTGGCATTGAGCAGCGATGTCAGTTGTGCCGTATCGTTGCGCAAGCGTTCTATCGTGTCCTCGCTCTCCTGCAACTGACGCTTGCGCTGTGACAGTTTTCTCATGAGCAGCATCGTTGCAATCACCAGCACACTCACCACCAGTGCCGTACCCAGCAGTGACATGATCCAGTTAGTGCGATACTTGAGCGCCTTATATTTAAGCGCCTCGTTGTCATATTTCGTCTCCACATCCCTCAACCGCTGCTGCATGGCGTTAGTGACCAATGAGTCGGCAAGATCATTGGCGTGTTCAAAGTGTAAGCGGAAATCTTTAATGTTTCCACGGCTAATGGCCAGTTCGGCACAACATTTATCATAAAAAACCTTGAGATTTGGCGACAAACCTTCGGGATGGTCCACTTGGTTAAGGAAGAGACTTGCCGAGTCGGCCTTGCACTGTTTGGCCAATGTGAAAGCTGCGACCATGAGCAGATGATTGCACTTCTCTTGCGCGGCTTCATCACTGTTCAACAGCGACATAGCAATCTGTTTGGCCTCATTAATGTCACGAGCATCATGGCTAAACATCTTAATATCGGCAATATAGGTCTGGGCAATGTGTTTTTGTTCGATTTCGTGAAGACTTTCAGCTAACTCTTGTGCCTGCTGTAGATAAGCCATCGCACTATCATTATTTTGACTTTTGATATAACAACCACCAATGCTAGATAGACATGATAGCACATAGAAGCTGTCGGGCACCATTTTGAAATAGTCCAGCGCCTCTTTAAACAGCGTGATATCGCTGGAGTCTGCCACAAGGTGATCACGATAGATATTGCCCAGCCGCAATCGGGCATAGCCCTGATTAAAGGCATCACTGGGCGAAGCATGAGCCAGTGCGTGCTTGTAATAGGTCATCGCCTCTTCTGGTTGGCCCAGTTCCTCCATCACCGCACCTTTATAGATATAGGCACGAGTCAGCTTCTCCTGTTCACCTGTGTGCCGCTCATAGTAGTCGAGTGCGGAGTTGATGAGACTATCACTGTTGGCCGTGACATAACAGCGGTATTGCGCCTGTGTCAGCAACAAGGCATAATAGGCTCGGTCGCCATCACCAGGCAGAATGCGGGCATCAAGGGCTCTGAGCATTGCCAAAGCGCTGTCGGGATCCTGTCGCAGCACGCTATCGGCAACCACAAGTCGAGGGTCATAATCGGCAGCCCCTTGGCGGCATCCCGTGAGCAAGGCCAGCGCTACCACGAGCCATAACAAAAATGTTTTCGTGTGATTCATGTGGGCAAAGTTAGTAAATTATTAGGAAATCAAGCCCCAAAAACAGGTCAAAAACAACCCGCAAAAACCATGTTACAACCACGTTACATTTTAAATTTTCAACAATCTGATTACCAGTAATTTAAAAAGTCCGATGTTACACCGCGCTACTTGGATTTTCCAACTATCTAAATTAACTTTGCAATGACATTTTTATTATTAACATCTAAACTATAAACACAATGAAACGAACATTCTTATGTATTATTCTAACGCTTTTTGCCACTCAAATCTACGCTAATAATGAGCAAATAGTCATTGCTCTTGAGCATAAAGGAGGCTACCATTCCAATTTCCCTGTCCCAGCCGAAATGCCAGATGTGTATTTTAATAATGTGTCTCAGACCATTATTATCGATGGAGGAGGAGAAGTAAGTTACTATGATGTCGAGATTATTGACCTGACGTCACTCGACACAGTGATCTCCACCCAGGTCAACGGCTACTACGACACCATCGACATCTCATCACTCCCCGACGGCGAGTATGTCATCACTATCGACGCCCCCACAGGCAACTCCTTTGAGGGCTTCTTTAGCACCTACTAAAATGACCATTTTCTTCGATGAAATCGAAGTTTTTCAAACAAAAACACTACATGACAAGTTACAAGAACAAATTAGCGTCTCAGCGCCTTTGCGAGTGGAAAAATTATTATATTTGATGCGGCAATATCTAACCGCAAACAAAATTGAAAACAACTACAACAACATATTTAACAACAATAACAAACATTTAAAACAAAACTATTATGAGAAAGAAATTATTATTTACATTGCTTGCC
>JAEEGL015112454.1_pt1 | contig 59068 bp, 36 predicted proteins | sample 9134231 | NCBI WGS metagenome assembly JAEEGL01 (sample SAMN16246548, study PRJNA631951) | gut metagenome | biome: gut microbiome; feature: rumen; material: fiber-attached | host: Bos | place: Iran: Karaj | collected 2018-10
ACCAATAGTACCGATATTTACGTGCGGTTTTGAACGATCAAATTGTTCTTTTGCCATAATTATATTGTATTTTTTTAATAATTTCTTTGAGCCGATGACGGGACTTGAACCCGTGACCTCTTCCTTACCAAGGAAGTGCTCTACCGCTGAGCTACATTGGCAAACTACCTTCTAAGCGTCACCGCTGTAGTCCATTGTTGTGGGTGCGGATGGATTCGAACCACCGAAGGCAGAGCCAGCAGATTTACAGTCTGCCCCATTTGGCCACTCTGGTACACACCCTTTTTTTTCGCGCCTCCATCCAGATTCTTTACAAATCTTGGGATCTGGCCAGCTGAGCCATAAGGCTAAAACAGTCGTTAATCGGGCTGTTTCCGAATAACGACTGCAAAAGTAGAAACTTTTATTTAAACTGCAAAGAAAAATACAGATTAATTTCTATTTTTTTCTTTAGTCTTCTGAATTGAGCGGATCATCGAGTCCATCGCATTGTCGAATGCCTCCTCAAAACTATCTGCTGTCTTTGTCACAACTAGCTCATTATTAGGCAACAAGACCTTCAACATAACTTCTTTATTGTTTGCGACCTCTGGCTTGATCACCTTCATCGCAATATCAACATTAGTAATCTGGTCTGAATACTGCTCCAACTTTACTACCTTCTTCTGTACGAATGCCTCCAAATCTGCCTTTGCATCGAAATGGATTGTTTGAAAATTAACGTTCATATCATTTTTCTTTTTGTGCTCTTGGATGAGCGTGTTTATAAATCCTCTTCATCTGCTCAAAGGTCGTATGCGTGTAGACCTGTGTCGCCGCCAGATTCGAATGCCCCAAAAGTTCTTTCACCGATTCTATCTCCGCTCCGTTGTTGAGCATCACAGTCGCAAATGTGTGTCGCAAAACGTGCGGACTTCTCTTTGCTATGGTGCTTACTTCTGAAATCTTCTTGTGTATGATCGAATAAACTTTGCGTGGTTTCAACTGCTCTCCTTTATCCGACACAAATAAATTCTTTTCCGCACCACCTTCGAAAGTTTCCTGCTTCAGTTTCAAATACCGTTGAACTAAATCAATGTACTTGTCTCCAAGAGGAATCGCCCTCTGCTTGTTTCGCTTTCCAAGGATCGTGGCGACCTTTCTTGAGAAGTCAAAATCGGTTTCTTTTGCGTTGATCAATTCTGACAAACGCAAACCTAATGAATAAAACGTTTCAATCATCAAAAAATCGCGAAAATTTTCATACACTGAAAAATTTATATTATTTGCAAGTATTTTTTCGACTTCATTTATTTTTAAAAACATAGGAAGACGCTTTTCTTGCTTCAGCGAACGTATGGAAATCATCGGAGATTTTAATCCAGGAACTGTCCTTTTACAGAATTTGAAGAAGGATCTGAGGGCCGAAATCTTACGGTTCACACTCGTCGCCTTCTCTGTCTGACGCAGTTCGTAGATCCAACTTCTGATATGTTTATGTGTGATTTCGGTAATATCTAAATTGCCGTAGTTTTCCAACAAAAAGGTGGAGAATTGGTTTAGGTCGTTCTCATAAGCAATAAAGGTATGAGAAGAATAGTTCTTCTCATACCTTATATATTGTTTGAAGTTTTCAATCAATCTGTCCACGAGAACGATTAATCTTCATTACCATACTGTGCCTGTACGTAAATAGCGTGGATCTTCTGCTGACGCTTTAGCACTGATGGCTTTGTAAACTGCTGACGGTTTCTCAACTCTTTAACGACACCAGTCTTCTCAAACTTTCTCTTAAATTTCTTCAAGGCTTTTTCGATGTTCTCGCCTTCCTTGATTTGAACTACGATCATAATTTTTAATTGTTACGTTTTAATTTTGCCCGCAAATTTAATCATTTTTTCTTTCAATATCTTAATTCTATGAAAAAAATGCGGATTTTTAATGATTTAAACTTTTCTCTTATACTGTCTGGACGTCAAATCCGCACTCTCTCAATGGCACGGCTATTCTCTCCAGCTCCTCGTGACTCACCTTTTCCAACTCTTTGTATGGTGTCTCACGATCAATTGAATAAATCATTATCTGTTTTGGCGACATCTTCTTAACAGCTTCATACCACGCTCCAACCTCTTCCTTAGTCGTATTGTCAATCTTGTTGCCTTCCACAACTCCACGAAGGAACATTGTCTGCAGTATGAATTCACCGTTGAATTGTGCCATCTGTTCAATCACTCGTTCTACGCTATAATGAGAATCAACAGGGACATCTATAAGTTTTGCCGTTGAATCTATCGCTGAATCTATCTTCAAAATATTGTTGTCTACTTTTTTCAAAGCTCTGACAACCGACTCATTGGACAATCTTGTAGCATTTGTCAAAACCGAAATCTTTGAATTTGGATGAAACTGATCTCGCAATCGTATCGTCAAATCTATCACTTCCTCAAAATGTGGGTAGAGTGTCGGTTCTCCATTTCCTGCAAAAGTAATGACATCAAGATGCTTTCCTTCTGCATGCAACGATCTGAAACAGTTTGTCATCTCCTCTTCTACTTTCTGAAGCGACGGGAATTTTGCAGCTACTCCTTTTTTAGTGAAACCACACTCGCAGTATATACACTCAAATGAACACACCTTATTTTCCGTGGGCAAAAGGTTTATGCCCAATGACAAGCCTAATCGTCTGCTATGGACAGGGCCGTAGACGACACCATCAAAAGTCATCATATATCACCTCCTTTCAAAATCTCTATAAACTGTTTGAATAAATGATTTACCTCTCTTTAATAATTCTGCATCCGCAGACATAATTTCTTTCTGTGAATCATAATCGTATGATGCAAAACTTTCTTTTTCAATGATACCAAAACCATTGTTGAATGCAAAAATAGCAAATTCTGGCGAATTATTGTCAAAAACATCCTTACTAAACATAAAATCATCATGTTTTATGCCTAATTGCCCCAATATCGTGGCGGACAAATCTATCTGCGAACTGATTTTGTCCACTACAAGATGTTTCTTTACGGCTCCTCCACCCCACACCATCGGTATACGGTAACGAAGGGAATCTGAGTTCGCCAGATTGCCAACCAATCCTGTCGAATGGTCAGGCAGTATTATTATGAGTGTGTTGTCCCAGTATTTTGTCTGACGGAATCTTTCCAAGAATGAGCAAAGACAGCTGTCGGAATACATCACCGAATTCAAATATTTATCGTCATGATGTTTGTATGGCACCTCAAACGGTTCATGACTGCTTGATGACAATACTGTACAGAAGAATCCGTCATCAAAAGTGCCATTCTCAAAATCTTTGGCAAGAAAGTCGAACAACACATGGTCGTATGCTCCCCACTTAGATTGTTTCTGGTCTTTGGTGAAATTGGCGTCACAGATGATTTTTTCATATCCCGACATCACCAAAAACGAATTCATATTGGTGAAATTGATATCACCTCCATAATAAAATGAGTTCTTATAGCCGGCTTCCTTCAATGCGTTCGGCAATTTCTTAACATTCTGGCTCTTATTCGTCACCTTCATCAAAGATGTCGTAGGCATTCCCGGATAAGAGGCGAGTATACATGCCAGACCTCGGTCGGTACGGAAACTGTTGGCATAAAAACGGTTGAAGACAATTCCGTCTTCAGCAAACTTGCAAAGACCAGGCATCGCGTCGGCTCCGCCAGTAAGTTTGCATGCAGTTCCGCCAAAACTCTCCATTATACACAGAAGGATATTCGGACGTGTCGTATTCAGAAGAGTATCCGTTGCGACGCGAATTTCTTTAGACGGTGCTAAAGATGCTTCATATATATTCTGCGACTCTTCGTCCGGCAACGTATAATAACCAGAAAAATCATCTGTTTTTTGGACTGAGTATATCAGATTCCAATTGGGATTTATCGCAAGATGATTAAAAAATACCTTATCGCTGAAATAGACTCGTCCGGGATTCATTGTAGAGACCCCAACTCCTCCTCGGATAGATAAGAAAACCACGCCAATAAAGAGGAGCAATGAAACTATGTTGACAACGATACAGTCGAATTTGCATATCTCATTTTTTTTGACAATCGCATAAATTTTGTCAAGCAAACGGACAAAAGCAAAGACAAACAATGTCGCTAGGAGCACCAACGTCGCCCCATAAATGAGATATTCGGAAGTGGTACCACTCGCAAGAGCCGCTGTAGGCGACTGCATATAGAAGAATGGAGTAGCGTCGAGACGGAATTGCCATGCAGGATAAAGAACAATATCCAAAACACAGAAAAATGCCGTCATCACAGACAATACTATTCCGATAACCTTATAGGCAGAGTATTCAGCAGCTTTATTTTTCCAGAAAGAAAACAAAAGTGCCGCCAACAGAAACGGAATCACGAAATAGCCAGTAGCCGACAAATCCATAGGGAATCCATGGGCAAAAGACCTCACCGGCTCAACAATTCCGTCTTTGAAAGTGCTGTTAAAATTAAAAAGAGCAAACATGACGCGTTCCAAAATGAAACACGCCAAGAAAAAAACATAAAAGAATGATAAATAAATCAGTTTACTTAGCATTTTCCCGCTCTCTTAAATCACTAACTATAAGCAATGCTTCCTCCTTAATGTCCTCAGGCAAAATGATATTTCTCAATTGTAGGCTTCTTAGCCAACCAGCAACATCATACTCTTTAAGTGTCTCAAACACCTCTCGCAACTGAGCGACCTCCGCATCTGTATAATCCTCAGGATCTTTTCCTGAAAGAGCGTCCAGTTCCTCGTCGTCGTAATATTCGTACTTCAGATTGGTATTTATAAGATTTGTCTTTTCACAAACCTCATGCTGACCACAACATTCGGAAGACTCCTCCTTTGCTTTTTGTGCCTCCTCCTCTTTCACTCTTTCCTCTTCAGAAAGGCGTGCCTTACGCTCCGCCTCCTCTGCCGCTATCCTTTTTCTGCGGATATTGTAGAAGATAATCCACGCCACAACAATAGCGACAAAGACAAAGAACAATATCATCGTCGAATTCATAAGTGCTCTACAACTTTAGTAAGTTTCATACTGTTGGATCCCTTGATTAATACAAGGCATCCTTTCAATTTATTTTCTGTCAAGACGAAAATCAACTCGTCAACATTCTTATACGTAGACATTCCACTCTTTGCTACAGAAGCGAAATTCTGTCCGACCAGCATCACCTTCTTTATTCCAGACGCTGCTATCATCTCAACTATTTTGCGATGCTCTGTTTCGGAATCATTTCCAAGTTCAAGCATGTCACCCAAGATGAGTGCCTTTTCACTCTCTGACTTCAACGTGATGAAATTATCAAGAGCTGCTTTCATACTTGTCGGATTGGCATTGTAAGCGTCGACAATTAGTTTATTCGACGCGGTAGAGATAAACTGAGAACGGTTGTTTGACGGTTTATAGTTTTCCAATGCAGCGACAATTGTAGGCATTTCAACACCAAAATGAGAACCGACGCAAGCGGCAGCCATCACATTCTCAAGGTTATATGCACCGATCAGGTTGGTCTGTGCTGAAGATCCGTCAGCGAACTTCACCTTCAGAAATGGATCAGCCGACTCAACAGAAGCGTTCAATAAAGAGCCATCAACGCCATAAAGGATTCTCTTTGCACCCTCCGACTTAGGGAAAATATTGTGATTTGATCCGTTGACGAAAATCGTTCCGTTATTCTTCTTCAGATTATCGTACAACTCGCACTTGGTTTTGATCACACCTTCAAAAGATCCGAAGCCAAGGATATGAGCCGTGCCGACGTTGGTGATCAAGCCATAATCAGGCAATGCGATATCAGCCAAAGTCTTGATTTCACCTGGATGGTTTGCTCCCATCTCAACGATTGCGTATTTATGGTGAGACTTTATACGGAGTAATGTCAACGGAACACCGATATGGTTGTTCAGATTTCCTTCTGTGTTGATGACATCATCGCCATACTTAGCCTTCATAACAGCGGAAGTCAGTTCCTTAGTCGTTGTCTTGCCATTTGTTCCAGTGATTGCTATCACAGTAGCGTTCATCTGTTGACGGTGGTAAGATGCCAATTGCTGGAGTGCGACCAAAGTATCAGGCACATAGAATATCGTTTTGTTGTTGGCACGATGTTCATCTGAAGTAAGGGCGAACTTGCTACCCGACTCTATCGCATTCTCAACAAAAACATTGCCGTCGAAGTTGTCACCCTTCAAAGCGATAAACATAGAATCCTTAGGGCATTTTCTGCTATCAGTAGAAACGCCATCACATTGGATGAAAAGTGAATATATAGACTTGATATCCATTTCTTTGTTTTGACTTTACTTTATTAAAAAAAACGAAGCCTCCAAAAAATGAAAGCTCCGTTTTTTATTTTTTATAAACTTACTGTTTATCTGTTGTCATCCTCTGGACCTACCTTACTCATTGCGCAACGGAAACCTAAGTCGCTACGAGACTTAGTCTGCTCAAGATAACGTCTCTGAGCTGGGCTCAACCAGTAAGAACGATCCTTCCAAGAACCACCCTTGTAAACACGAGTAGTGTTAGAGATGTTAGAAGTCAACTTAGACACAGCAGTACCAGCATCTGGATCATACAATTTCTTAGTTGCGATATCTGGATCAACAACTGCAGTCCACTGGTTTCTGTCAAGAGCACTCTGGCCATCACCATCCTTGTAGTTTCTTACATCAAGGCGAGCGTACTTGTCAAGCTCAGTATCCTTATCAGCAGGGATTGCGAAGATCACACGACCAAGGCTATCGATCTGAGGAACCTTAGCTGAAGTACCATCTTCAAGAGTTGTCTCCTGCATGATAGGGCTTACATACTGGTTACCACGGAATGGATTGTATTCCTGCTCATCATCTGAAGTCAATACACGATATACATCAAGTACCCACTCGTTAACGTTACCAGCCATGTTGTATAGACCGAACTCATTTGGCCAGAAAGCGTCAACTGGAGAAGTGATAGTAGCGTGGTCATTCAAGTTACCTCCGATACCCATGTAGTCACCACGACCTCTTACGTAGTTAGCATACATCTGACCGCGGTTAGCTTTCTTGTCCTTACCTGGGTTACGCATCTGGTGACCATACCAAGGATAGATCTTCTTCTCCTCGTAGTTTTCCTCACCCTCTACAGAAAGAATACCGTATGCAGCGTACTCCCACTCAGCCTCGGTTGGGAGACGATACTTAGGAAGAAGGATACCATCAGACATTGTAGTCTTTCTTGCGTTACCATATACGTCCTTCAATTGTTTCTTTCCTTCAGTTGGCTTGTAATCACCCTTCATCAAGTACTTGTCTGTGCTGAATACCTGATTCTGCGCGATATCGTTAGCATCTGTATTTCCCTTCAATGCCTGGAAATCTGGATACTGGATTGTTCCTGCGTCAACCATTCTCTTCTCGTTTACACGGTCAGAACGCCAAACACAGAAATCGCTTGCCTGCTCCCAAGACACACCTACAACTGGATAGTAGTTGTATGACACGTGAGTGAAGTAGTACTCCAAATATGGCTCATTGTAAGCCAACTCCTCACGCCATACCAAAGTGTCAGGACGCGCTCTTTCTACCAATTCTGGAGTATTATGGAATACATTTGACATCCAATACAAATACTCACGCCAGTTTACATTGGCAATCTCATATTGGTCCATGTAGAACGAAGCTACAGTGACACGACGTGGAATGTTATTCCAATCTCCTAATACATCCTCAATAACACGACCCATTGTGAAAGTACCACCCTGGATGAAAGTCATACCAATTGGTGTGTCCTGTTCATAGCCGATGGTTACCTGATAACCGCCGTTCTCTTTGTCGTTGTACTTCCATCCGGTTACATTCGATTCCTGCGAATCTTTCAAGGACTTCTTACCACATGATGTAGTCAAAGCTCCTAAGATCAACATCGCTGTGACCGGCGTAAAAAGCTTTAAGTGTTTCATAGTACCTTTCGAGTATAAGATAATTTACTAATTTTATTTCTAATTTAATTTTTGGCATACAAACTCACCGCAATCTCATTGCGTCCATCTGTATGGTTGGCAAAAATAGATAAACTTTGTTTCTTGCAAAACACTTTTGTGATTTTATTGCAAAAAAGTTGATAAATTTGATTAAAAATGGCTGTTTTTATGTTGGCAAACCACTTTTTTTATTTTTTCTCTTGTTTTCGTTTTACCAGCTCTTCCTCCAAAATCTGATCCAATGACTCTGTGCTTATCTTCTTTGCTACAATTTTTCTCTCTTTGTCAAGCAAATAAACTCCTGGTGTCACAGTAGCGTCGTAGAACTCCCAGAAATATGACTCTCTGTTTGGATCCCACACGTTTACCCAATCATGCAACTTATGCTTGTCCAAGAAATCTATCCACTCTTTCTTGTCTGTCTGTGTGTAGCAGCAGAACACTTCAAATCCTTTGTCCTTATACTTCACATATACAGAATCGTGCAATACTGGTGTGATCTTCTTACAGTGTCCGCAACTTGGCTCAAAGAAATATACAAGCACAAACTCGTTCTTTCCGTTCTCCGGACGCAAATCCTTCAACTGTATCTGTGTAGAATCGATTCTACGCATTCTCAAGTTCTTGGCTGTCATGCCAATCATATTGTAACGCACTTTCTTGCATTCTGCCTTCAAATCCTCAATCCATGCTGAGTCAGCCCACTTAGCTTTGCCTGACAAATAATACTTCTCGGCAATCTGATACCACATCTTATCCATTCCCATCTGATTGCTCTTCAATCCGTAGTTCATCATCTTGCTGAGCATTGTCTGATATGTAATTGAATCACCCATACTCTTCTGAATCAACACATCCGCCGCAGCGAACAATGAATCAGGAATCGGAATCATCCTATTGATATATTTCATATAATAATCCACCTTTTCAGGGAAATATGGAGTTCTCAACATTCGTGGGTCTGACAAATTGATGTTATCAAAGAAATGATTCTTTGTAAACTGGTATCTTGCCATCGCTCTTGCTGTATCAGGCAATTCCGCGAAATCTGGGACTTCTACCTGTATAGTTCCTTTTACAAACGCAGAATAGAAAGATCCCTTTGTTGTTTCTATCTCTTTCTTCTGGAAAGCCTCAACCTCATCTGATAGCTTCTTCAATTTCGCCTCAAATGTGACTGAATCTATCTTCCCTGCTTTTTTGTCCTCAATACACTTCTTACGTTCCGTGTTCTTATTCGACATGAACTTCAAAAGGTTAGTGAAACGAACCGTCTCTTCTCCCTGAGTCGCAACAGGCACCATTCCTGCTGTATCTGCCTTAAGTTTGATATTCTGATCCTTTCCAATTACAAATTCAAAATAGCGATCTGTCTTGAAGTTGATTGAATCCTTCTTGAAATAAACGATATAAACACCCTCATCAAGTTTTCTTTTGTCCTGATCCTTTTTTAGATTTCCATCAAAAACAGCGACCCCCTTACTATTGAACTTTGTAGTGTCTTTTAAGTAAGTTTTACCATTATAGTAGAATGCCAAAAACACATTTGTATTGTCTTTGATTTCAGGCATCTTGACCTCAATACGATATGGCGCATCTTTAACTGCTGGTGCAGCAAACGAAATGAACGCACACATTAATGCCAAAAATGAAAAAAATTTTCTTTTCATATCTATTTCTTTTCTTGTCTTTCTTTGTTATTTCCGGCAAATGTACTAAATAAAGTTTTTAGTTTGTACTTCAAGCCAAGCATTTTCTTCAACATTCAAAAAATTTCTTAATTTTTCTCTGACTATATTATGATAATCATTAAGCCAATTTTTCTCTTCGGAAGTCAACATTGTCGGCTCTATCAACCTGCGGTCGTACGGGCACAATGTCAATGTTTCAAATTGCATAAATCCCCCAAATTCAGTCAGTTCCGCTTTTCTTACAGCCAACATATTCTCAATGCGGATTCCCCATTTCCCTGTACGGTAAAGTCCAGGCTCATCGGTTATGAACATTCCTTCTTTCAATTCATAATCCACACTTTTTTTACTCATTGATTGCGGCCCTTCGTGAACACCAAGAAAATGGCCTACTCCATGCCCAGTGCCGTGTCCATAGTTCAAGCCTGCCTGCCACAAGTATTGGCGAGCTAGCGTATCAATCTGGAAACCAACTGTTTTTGCAGGAAATTTCTGCATCTGGATGGCTATATGACCTTTCAACACCAAAGTATAATCTCGTTTCTGTTCTGCCGACGGTGTATCAGTCAACGAAACTGTTCTTGTGATATCCGTAGTGCCACCAAGATAATTCCCACCCGTATCGATCAAAATGATGTTGTCTGGAGTCAATTTGTAATCACTTCCCTTCTTTGCGGAATAATGGACAATGGCTCCGTGATCCGCAAATCCAGCTATTGTGTCAAAACTTTCACAGATGTATTCCGACGAATGTTTTCTCAACTCCGCAATCTTATCTGCCACATCAGTCTCACGTAATCCATTGTTGCGGTTTTTCTCCAACCACATCAATAATCTGACGAGAGCCACACCATCGTCGACCATGATTTTTCTCTCACATTCCAACTGCGTCTGATTCTTCACCGACTTCAAATCCTCTATGAATTTTTCCTTCGACGGAATCTTTTTCTTCAGAAGTTGCGACGTTGCGACGTTGCATTTCGCATTTTCCAATAAGACGGGAGTGTTGTCATAATTATCAGATAAATAGCGTGCGAATAGCGAATATTGAGTTACAAATATGTCATTCGCACATAGGCATTTTTCAACTTCATCTATCATCTTATCTGTATCAACAAATAAAGTTGAGCGATTCTTTTCTATTAATAAATATGAGTAAAAGATTGGCGTGCAAAGAGAATCCGCCCCACGAAGATTAGTAACCCACGCCACTTCATCAAGCGTAGATACGAGCATTGCATCTGCATTCTGTGACAAGAAATACTGTCGGCATTTATCTATTTTTGATTTTACAGACTCTCCTGCATATTCTTCAGAATGTATGAAGAGTTTTGCATCCGACATCTTCGGCTGCTGACCAAACCATAACGATCCATAAAGGCTTTCGTCATAAACGACCTTCAGTCCGGCATTTTTATATTCCGTCTCCTCTGAAAGAGAAGTCGTCCATGGATTAAGAGCGACAGCATCTTCTGAACCCAAAACAGAAGAGAGGAAACTTGGGATCGTCAACCCGCTCTCCTGCTTGACCATACGGATTCCAGACGGGTTCAACTGTTCCGTCGCCTGAAGATAATATCTTGAATCAGTCCAAAGAGCCGCATCTTTCTTAGTCACCACAAGAGTTCCGTTTGAACCGTCGAAACCACTCAAAAAAGAACGTAGGCAAAAACAATCCGCAGGGTATTCACTAAAATGAGGATCGCTGTCTCCGACAACAATGGCATCAACACCAGCATTTGCCATTAACTCACGAATTTTTCCAATTTCAATCATATCAATCCACAACTTTTCAAAAATTATCTCAAAGAAAACGCAAAAATATGAGTATATGAAAGATTTTTTATTTTTCTTTGCAAAAAAGATTTTAGGTACGATAAAATGCACAAGAACTTAGTCATAGTCGAGTCTCCGGCAAAAGCGAAGACAATTGGTAAATTTTTAGGGAAGGATTTCGTGGTAAAATCGAGCTACGGACACATCCGAGACCTTAAAAAGAGTGGCATGTCCATCAACTTGGACAACAACTACGAACCCATATATGAAATTCCCGACGACAAGAAGGACCTTGTCGATGATCTGATCAAGGAGGCAAAAGACGCAGAAATCGTTTGGCTTGCATCCGATGAGGACCGCGAGGGAGAGGCTATTGCTTGGCATCTGTTCAATGTGTTGAAACTGAAGAAGGAGAACACTCGTCGTATCGTATTTCATGAAATCACAAAAACCGCGATTCTTCACGCGATTGAAAACCCACGTGACATTGATGACAATCTTGTCTCTGCCCAGCAGGCAAGACGTGTGTTGGACAGAATCGTAGGTTTCGAACTTTCTCCAGTGCTTTGGAAAAAAGTACGTCCATCCTTGTCAGCAGGACGTGTGCAGTCGGTAACAGTGCGTCTTATCGTAGACAGAGAAAAGGAGATTCAAAACTTCGTCAGCGAATCTTCATTCAGAATACAAGCCATCTTCACTGTCGTAGACAGCAAAGGAAAGGCATCAACTCTAAAGGCTGAACTTCCACAGAGAATCAAGACAGAAGCGGAAGCAAGAGCATTCCTGGAAAAATGCAAGAACGCAGAGTTCAAAGTTTCCGACATCAGTGTGAAGCCAATCAAGAGAGGTCCAGCCGCTCCTTTCATCACTTCTACACTACAGCAGGAGGCAGCACGTAAACTTGGATTCTCAGTAAACATGACGATGTCGCTTGCACAACAGTTGTATGAGGCAGGACAGATTACATATATGCGTACCGATTCAGTAAATCTTTCCGATCTTGCCATCAACACTGCGAAAAAAGTCATCAGCGAGTCGATGGGCGAAAAATATTCTCAGCCACGCCGCTTCACTGCAAAAGCAAAAGGAGCTCAGGAAGCTCACGAGGCAATCCGTCCTACATATATGGAGAATCAGACAATTGAAGGCAACAGCAACCTTCAGAAGCTTTACGATCTTGTATGGAAGCGTACAATCGCGTCGCAGATGGCAGACGCTGAGATCGAAAGAACAACAGTGACTATTGATTGTGGCGACGACACATATAAGTTCATCGCAGACGGTGAGGTTGTCAAATTCGACGGTTTCTTGAAAGTTTATCAGGAAAGCAAGGAGAACAACGAAGACAGCAACACTTCTGTCCTTCCTCCACTCAACAAGGGAATGATCCTTTCACAACCTAAAGAGATCGATGCGACAGAACGTTTCACTCAGCATCCTCCACGCTACAGTGAGGCTTCTCTTGTACATAAGCTTGAGGAACTTGGTATCGGACGTCCATCTACATACGCACCTACAATCTCAACAATCCAGAATAAGGAGTATGCGGAGAAGCGTGATCTGGAAGGAAAGAAACGCAACTACCAGACTTTGGTGCTTAAAGACAATCAGATAACAGAGACAACAGAGACAGAAACTTACGGTGCAGACAGGAAAAAACTTGTGCCTACAGACACAGCGATCGTTGTGAATGAGTTTTTGACAGAATACTTCCCAGACATCCTTGACTACAACTTCACTGCGAAGATTGAAAACAAGTTTGATGACGTTGCAGAAGGAAACATGAAGTGGGAGGATATGATCGACGACTTCTACCACAATTTCCATCCATTAGTGGAAGACGCATCCCAGATCAGCGAAAGAAAGAATGGTATGCGCAAACTTGGTGTTGATCCAGCAAGTGGCAAAGAGGTGTTTGTGAAGATCGCCCGTTTCGGAGCCATAGCTCAGATTGGAGCGACGGAAGACGAGGAGAAACCACGTTTCGCATCACTACGCAAGAACCAGCATCTTGAGACCATCACTTTGGAAGAGGCTCTCGACCTGTTCAAACTTCCACGTACAGTCGGCACTTACGAGGGTACAGATTTGGTGGTGGCAGTCGGAAGATTTGGTCCATACATCAAGCACAACAACCAGGCGTACTCTCTTGCCAAGGCATATGATCCACTTACAGTGACAAACGAAGACTGCATCAAGATCATTGAAGCAAAACGAGAGGAGCAAAAGAACAAGGTGATCAACAAGTTTGACGACAACGGAGTAGAAATAGAAGTCCTCAACGGAAGATTCGGACCGTACATCGCAAAAGATGGCGTCAACTACAAGATTGCCAAAGGAACCGATGCAAAAGAGTTGACATTAGACGATTGCCGCAAAATAATTGCAGAGCAGGCAGACAAAGCTCCAGCTAAAAAAGCGAAAGCGGCTAAAACCACAAAGACGGCAGCGGCTACGAAAAAAACGACTACGAAAAAGGCAAGCACAAAGAAAAGTGCTGAATAATAAAAACAAAGATATAATTCAGTATCGGCGAGTACCGTCGATACTGATTTGATTTTATAAATTGACATTTTACAGACTTAAAAATATGGCAAATACAATGATTCCTGCTTGCGTGCAAGACGAAAGAAACAGCAAAGTGCTACGCATTGGGTTCGTGACAGAAGAGACTATTTCCAAAATGGAGGATTCCAAAATTGTCATGCTTCACAATCCAGCTACAGGTTCTGATGAGAATGTGCTTGCAGGAGAATACAACGACACTATGGAAGTGGCAGAGATCCAAAAATCGGCATCTGGCGACAGTGTGCTTATCCAGGCTCTTCCAAAGGGTTCAACTACAGGAGCAAACCAATTCCTTGGTTCAAAGAACGTGAAAGATCTTGCTTTCCTGACTGAACTTCAGGACTTCATCGAGAAACGTCACGCAGAGATGCCAGAAGGTTCATACACGACAAAGCTTTTCAAAGGTGGAGCTGCCAAGATGTGTAAGAAGGTAGGAGAAGAGACAATCGAAGCCATCGTAGAGGCTATGAACGGAACAAACGACCAATTCATCTACGAGTGTTCAGACATGATCTACCATCTTATCGTGCTGCTTACAAGCAAAGGCATCAGAATCGAGGATCTTGCTAGAGAGTTAAAAGCAAGACACAAAGGATAATGCGGAATTTATAATGCTAAATGCATAGTTGGGGATTGCTAAGGGGAATTTCCCTTGCATCCTCCATTTCCGTTAGCTCAAAATGGCAAACGGATTATTATTTATTAGCGACTAACATATATCGAAATGAAAAAACTATTACTTATCTTATTTTCCCTAACAAGCATAATCACATACGCGCAAGATCTTCATCCTGCAGTAAAGGCATTCGTGGATGCTCCAGGTCTACACAATGCGGGTGTGGGAATACTGATCAAGGATGTGGAGACGGAAGAGATTGTCGCTGAATACCGCAGAAACACCAACCTCATCCCCGCGTCTATAACCAAACTTATCACCACTGCCACTGCTTTGGAAGTCTTCTCTGACACTTTCAAATTTGAGACCAAAGTGGTGATGGAGGGACATCTTTCAAAAGACTCGACTTTGCATGGCAACATTTATGTTGTCGGAGGCGGAGATCCGTCGATCGCATCCAAATACAACAAACTGCCAAATGATTTCTTCTCAAACGCAGCGAACGCTGTCCGTACAGCCGGCATCAAGAAAGTAGACGGTGCGGTGATTGGAGACGCGAGTCTTTACGCACAATGTGCACAGATGCCAATATGGCTTGTGGAAGACATCGGCACATACTACGCGCCAACTCCGTCTGCCATCTGTGCCTACGACAATATGATCCGCATCTACGTCAACAATTCTGCTGATGATTCAATAGCAAGAGTTGTGAATACAGTGCCAAAGACAAACCTTCTTGACGTAAAAATCATCAATAAGAACACGCCATACAGAATAATGTCGACAGATTATTCTTGGAACAAGACTATTGAAGGTCCGTTTGCTGTGGGCAAGATGCAGGAAATACAATCGGAAAACCCAGAGCCCGCACTATTCGTGGCAGATGCGATAGAACAAGAGCTTAAAGATTCTGGAGTAGCGTTCACTAAAAATGCGTCGACAACAAGAATAGATCAGTTCATGAAATCAGATTCATGCAAACTTCTATACACACACTACTCTGCCCCATTATCAGAGATTTGTCGTGCGACAAACTACAACAGCATCAACCTGTATGCGGAAAACATATTCCTTCACTTAGGGTTACGCAACAGCTACACATCATCGTATCCTAAATCCATTTCATCATCGTTCGGGTGGTGGAACGCGCATGGTGTGAATGCGAAAGGAGTGTACCAGGTGGACGGTTCGGGTCTGAGCATGAAGAATGCCATCAATCCGAATTTCTTTGTTGACATGCTCATCTACATGAAGAAGAAGAGCAAGTTTTTCCCTGCTTTCTACGCATCATTGCCGACATGTGGAGTGAATGGCACAGTGAAGAGTTTTCTTGCCAACACACCGCTTAAAGGCAAAGCACACTTCAAAAGCGGAAGTATGGAGCGAGTACAGAATTATGCAGGATATGTGGAGCATAACGGCAAGACCTACGCAGTCTGCCTGATGGTGAACAATTTCTCATGTCCACGTGGAGAATTACGTGTGAAGATGGGAAACATGCTGAAAGAGATTTTCAAATAATCACATTACTGTAGAGACGGTGTGAACACCGTCTCTTTGCTTTGTGCCACACCGCCTCTATTTGCCACACCACTTCTATCTGTACCGTCTCTTTGTTTTTACGCCGTCCCTACATCAGAATCTTTCAATCTCCACACTTTCCACAAAATCAGCCTTAATTTTGCCTAATTTCTTGAAATTATCCGTGGTGGTATGGATCTTTTGAGCCTCATCACTATCCCATTTTTCAAGCAGTAAGACGGTGTTAGCATCGTCGACCGGCAAGAAATAATCATATTGCATATTTCCCGGTTCGACGCGACTGTTCTCAGCAATCTTTTCCATCTTTATTGCGGCCATAAAGGCATCACGTTGACCATTTTTGCAATGGTAGTAAACAATCATTGTCAGCATAGTTCATCAGTTTTAATTTGCTGTAAAGATAGTGAATGATTATCTATTTTGACAAAGGCAAGACATCAGGAAATAATAACACTATCTTAAAATCAATCCTGATCACGGCATATATTCATATTCCTCATTCATCAAGTCTTTTCGTATCTCCGACTCAAGAGCCTCTTCATCATACTCCGTGTTCACAAATTCTTCAAACGGAACTCTTTTATGTCCGAGGAGATAATCTGTTTTCAGACGTGAGGTAAAATAAAAATAAAGAGTTTTGATATGATCCGTTTTTTCTATCTCAGACTTGTCGTTTGCCAAGAACAAAGAGAGTCCATTTTCTACTCCAATAGTTGAATGTTCTGCGATATACTCACAAAAGCCTTCATTTTTCCATGATTCCATAAAATAAGCATCCCAATGGGACAATCTCTTTGACAGATATATATGGCACAACTCATGTATGACAACATCTGATAATGAGGAATTTTCAAACCCGTCCATCTTGTTTTCCTTGATTGAACTTTTATTGATCACAATATTATCAAATAGATGTCTTGTAATTCCTTGGTTATTAGTATCCCAGACGAGAGCTTTCCATAAAAATTCATTTGTGCTGTTACATAATACTATATTAACATCAAAACAGCTAGGATCAATACCTTTCTCAGATAACGTCTTGTACACAATGTTTGATATTGCTTGTATATCATCTTTTGTAGCCCCGTCATCAGACACATACCACTTGACACCAGATGTTTCCAACATCAAATTTGAACCAATTTTGGTACATTGCACATATAAAGCTACAAGTAAAACAGCAACAGGAATAGCCAACGCAATTTTTTTAAGTTGAGTCAAGATAAAGCGTCCTAATTTTTTTAATCTCTCTTCCATACTTTTTATCTCCTGAATTTGACAAAAACGTCAGACAAAACATTAATCAAAACATCCGCATTCTATATCATCAAAATATTTTGCAAAGGTATATTTTTTTCAAACAACAATACGCGTCAAACAAAAAAAGTTAAGTTAACAAAGGTTAATTTTCACACAAATAGTAATTATGTTTTTTTCGAAAAATGGTATTTTCTGATAAAAACATTTTGTACTTTTGCTGTGTCAGTTAGAGAATGCCTACATTTCATCTCAAATACATCAGCGATGTAGTCATTTGTTTTAGTAGATATAATGTTTAATCAAAAAGACAAGCTTATGCGAAAAAGAGTACTTTTTAGCTTAGGGTTACTTTCCGCCGTATCAACGTTTGCGACAGTAAAAACCGTCACACTTCCGGCTGTTCCAGAAGGTAATTATTGTAGATTTGTAATTCAAAGCATTCCTGATAGTCTTGGAGTGACAGAAGAACAAAACAATGCTCTCAACAGTTTAGTAGGCAAAACCTACGAAGAGAACACTACCTTCTTTATCTTAACAGATTCTCTCGAAAATGGCACTTTTAAAGACACATTAAAGTGTGAGATTTCTATTGGCAGAAATGCCAGGTTGGTGGTCAACGACACCACTCTTTGCGCAGAAGACAGCACTTCCGCAATTTCTCTTATGGAATTTGACGGAGGAAGTTATTGGATGAAGGACCTATACTCTAATGTATATTATGAATACAGGCCACACTACGACATGTATGCAGTGGACGCAATACAAATAAACGACACTGTATATCCAGACTCTGACCCCATATTGCCACGAACGATTCCAAATTCCGTCTTCCCCGGTTCAAATCATAAACATACAAAATTTTACGACATTAGTCAGACTGGAGAGTATATGTTTATAGCGGAAGACACAACTAGTGGCTGCCGCCAAATAGATTTTGCCACAATCAAAATAAAGGACTGCAAGACTTCGTATATTTACTGGCACAACTATGATGGTCCAAAAGAGTACCGTGCATTCAGAAGCGACGACTATTTGTCGTATCTGAAAGAGGATTCCATCTATGTCCTAGATCCATTTGTTAACTGCATCTGCAAACTGCCGCTAGACACAATTGTGGAGAGCACACAATCGGAAGATCCAGAAGACTGTGAGCACTACAAATACGACGTGACTGTCAAGTTGGTAGCGACTATACATGATCCCAAGGGAATTGTTGAATCCGACACTATTGTAGCGTATGTTCTTCATCTGAACGATTCCGGATCTGCATTCGAAATAGCATCAGATACAGCTATCGCTACTTTTAATGGTAACTGCGTCTTCACCGTTCCTGAAATCATGATTTTGAGGCCATCATGTGATTGTGGATCATACTACTACACTCAGAATCTGAGCACAGGTGACACAATAACAAAATCATGCGATGTTATTTTCACCTTCAGAAACTACTGTAAAGGGGATACAATCAGGAAAATGAGAGTCCTTGTGCCAGACGACATAAAGATACTCGGCTATGACACCACAGTATACGCAAAAGACAGCATAAGTCTAAATAGTGTCATATATAGCATTACTCCTGGATTTCATAATACATGCGAAATAAATATAATCAATTCTAGCAATAACATTACGAAAGCATATTTCAATTCTATTGCAGAAGACAGTCTAGTGCTTCGCCACGGAGGAAAAGAGATGCCAATACTATATTTTCTCGACAACGTAAACAAAACAGGCACTTACTACTTTGTAGCAAGAGACACAATGACAGGATGTGAGGCAACTAAAGACATCGTCATCACTGTGCTTGGAAATGATTCTACACCAGTTTCTCTTTACCCTGCAGACATCTATGAGGTGAAAGGAAACGTTTATACCGTTTCTGGAGCTGTCGTAATGAAAGATGTATATTTGAATGACGTGAAGAATGTATTGAAAGAAGGTCTTTATATCTTCAACAACAGAAAGATATATATCAAGAGAAAAGATTAAACTGTAGGGGTAGGCCTCGTGCCTACCTCACGTATGACCTATGGTCTTTCAAAGACCTGATCATGTAAAAAGATAATTTATTAGCCTACGGTTGTGACCCAATCGTAGGCTTTTCGTTTGCTCTTAGTTAATATGATAGTTGGAATGTTGGATTTGAGGATTCCAAAGGGCGGAACGCCCTTCCCCTCCCAAAATTCGCGAGTCCGTAGGACGAGCGATTTGACAATTATGAATAAAATTGATTGACCTAATGCACTTGTGGATCATTTTTTACACTCTGAACACTTGTCACAGCCATGGCAATCGCACTTGTCGCACCCACAACAATTGTTTTCTTTAGACACAAGACGTTTGACAGCGAAAAAAACCGCCACTGCTATTATGATATATACGATTATCTCCTGCATAATCTTCTGGTTTGAATGATATTAATTTTCCTCATTGCGGATTGCGGGCAGGTTTGAAACCTGCCCCTACGAAATCAAATTTGCGATCTGATAGAATGCGAACGATACGATCCATGCCACCAATGTGGTATAACATACCGCAAACGCCGCCCACTTGGCCGTAGATTCTTTTGCCAATGCTGTGACTGCCGCTATACATGGTGAGCATAACAAGATGAACAGGATCAACGAGAACGCCACAACCGGTGTGAAGACGTGTGTTCCATCCTGGTACTGTACGTTTTGAAGCGCTGTCACAAGTTTCTCACTCTCTTCATCTGCCTCTCCATCCGCTTGGTAGAGAATACCCATAGATGACACGACAATCTCTTTCGCTGCTAAACCTGTGAGGATGCTTACAGATGTTTTCCAATCAAAACCAAGTGGTTTGAACACTGGAGCTATAAACTTTCCAATGCTTCCGATATATGAGTTTTCACTCTGCACTGATGATCTTAGCAACGTCAACTCCGCATACTCATCACTATCCTCGTCTACCTGGGCAATCTTTGCGTCGATCTCATCCAATTCAGGCGAAGACGATGGGAAGTAATTCAAAGCCCACAATATGATAGACGCAAGCAAAATGACTGTACCCATCTTCTTAAGATACTGCACTGCCTTGTCCCACATATGAATCAAGACGCTTCTCCACGTAGGTATACGGTATGGAGGCAACTCCATCACAAACTCCTCACTGTTGTTCTTAAACTTTGTCTTTTTGAGCAACAATGCCGTCAGAATAGCAAAAAATATTCCTATAAGATAGATCAGGAAGAGCATCAAGCCTTGCTTCTCCGAGAAGAACGCACTCACAAGCAATAGGTAGACGGGAAGACGTGCCGAACAAGACATGAATGGTATCGCCATCATTGTGATGATTCTATCTTTCGGATTCTCCAATGTACGTGTTGCCATAATAGCTGGCACAGCACATCCAAAGCCGCTCAACATAGGTATGAAACTTTTACCGTGTAATCCGACCTTGTGCATCACCCTATCCATAATAAATGCCGCTCTCGCCATATAACCCGTGTCTTCCAGAATGGCGATAAAGAAGAACAGAATCAGGATGTTGGGCAAGAAGACAATCACACCTCCCACTCCAGCAATAATTCCGTCGACCACAAGATCCGCAAGTATTCCTTCCGGCAACACACTTTTCACTCCATCACATATCAACGACACCAGACTCTCGATCCATCCCTGCGGATATGCTCCAAGCTGGAAAGTAGCCTCAAACATCAGGAAGAGGAACAACAAAAGGAATGGGAATCCAAGCCACTTATGCGTAAGTATTCTGTCTGCCTTATATTCCAAGTCGTTCTGCACTCCCTCTTTCCACTCCAATGTCTCATTCAGTGCTCCACGAATGAATCCATATTTGGCATTTGTAATTACGCTGGCAATATCCTCATCATATGTCATGGCGATTGCCTCACGTGACTCCTCCACCTGCTTTCTGATCGGCTCAAAATCGGCAAACGATTTTTTTATCATCTCTTCCGTATGCTTGTCGCCCTCAAGAAGTTTCAGAATAATATATCTGAATGGATAATCCACAGCTATCTCATTGTGCGACTCAATCAACGGTTTGATTTTCTCTATTTCCTTCTCTATTGATGAGCCATAGTTGATATGGATATGCTTGAGCAAAGTCTCCTTCTCCTCATGTATGTTCACAATATGGTCGAGCACATGAGTGATACCCTCTCCGGTTTTTGCGATCGTTGGGACACATGGGAAACCGATGATTTTCTCAAGTTGGTCTATATCAAGTTTGGAGCCGGTTTTCTCGAGCACATCATACATATTCAATGCCATCACCATACGCACATTCATGTCGATGAGCTGAGTGGTCAAAAACATATTTCTGGCAAGATTACCTGTATCCACCACATTAAGGATCATATCCGGATGCTGCTCGGTGATATACTCACGCACATAGAGTTCTTCCGGTGAATATTCCGTAATGGAATATGTGCCTGGGAGGTCGACAAGGTTGATAGTATAGCCTTTATGGTAGAATGTTCCAGTCTTCGACGAGACTGTCACTCCACTATAGTTGCCAACATGCTCATGCAGTCCAGTGGCATGGTTGAAGAGGGACGTCTTTCCACAGTTTGGATTACCGACCAAAGCCACAGTGATGGTTTTATCCAAAGAATCAGTATACGACTTGGATTTAGAAGACGCATCTTCACTGATTGTGCCTTGAAACGCATACTTTTCATCATCAGTCAAAGATTCCACGTCTACAACCTCAATATGAGCTGCCTCCGTGCGTCGCAACGACACATGGCTCTGCATGATCTTGAATTCAATCGGATCGTGGAATGGTGCGTTCTTTATCACCTTGACCCTTTCTCCTCTGACGAATCCCATCTCCATCACACGATGGCGGAATCCACCCTGTCCCTTCACGCTGTAGACAATGCACTCCTTGCCTTGCTCTACATCCAGCAATAGTTTCTTTTCTTTAGACTCCATAACTCTTTATTCTAACCAGCGTAACTATGCATGCCTCCCAACAGATAGTTAACGCCGAAATATGTCATTATAATCGCTCCAAAACTTACCAGCAGATATGTCTGGAACACTATATCACGCCTCATCCATAAGATGCTCTCCCTGTGGAATGCCATAGCATAGATGATCATTGTGATCAACGCCCACGTCTCTTTCGGATCCCAACTCCAATAGCTGCCCCACGATTCATTCGCCCACACAGCTCCGATAAACATTCCTATCGCAAGCATGAAAGTAGACGGATAAAGCAGAAAACGATTCAGCAAAACCAGTCTTGATGCAGTATCTCCACTCTCGTTTTCCTCAACATTGACGTCCGTTTTAGATTTTCTCATGATCACCAACGTCGCCGCGCTATTGAATGCCATAAAAGCGAAAAATGTGTACGACAGCATCATCAATGTCACATGTATGCTCATCCAAGGCGACGCTAGGACTGGCATCAACGGTGTGATCTCAGGATTCATCATTCCGAGTTTGCTCACCAACAGTGCGAATCCGCCGATGAAAAAGCCTGCCGGGATCAAAATCGGAATCTTAACACCTCCCACAACCGTCATTGCAAAAGCAATCCAACTGATGAAAAGCATCGTCTCGTAACCGTTGCTCATCGGAAAATGTCCGGATATTATGCCTCGCATGGCCATAATGGCAGAGATTCCGATAAATATAATCGTCGACGGTACAATAAACCACCATTTATATCTCTTAATTCCACGTCGCAACATGCAGACAAACGATAGCAATCCCAAAGTCAACGATGCGTATGCCAACGGAGCTGTCTTGCCATAACGATTATAGATATGCTCAACATTAGTATTTATCTGATACTTTAGCTCAAACTCTCGTCTTGAATCACATCCAGACTCGTCAAAAAGTGCATCTTGCTGTTCTAACCTCAGCAAATACCAAATCTCCCACAACGCATCATACTTATTTTCACCTCTGTATTTGGGGACAAAATTATCTGCTGGCCATTTTCCGTTGACATACTCCACGAATTCCTTCATTCCTCCTTCATAAAACACCGACGGAGTCCCCAAGACTTTCAAAGGAATCCAAGGATGCAAAGAATCACACGTCCTAGGAAAGATCATCAATGGGTTTCCTGCCTGCAAATCAAGGATAAGACCTATCTTCTCGTCCAACTCATCAAAACCCTTGGTCATGACCTTGCCCATCATTCCCTTCCTCAAAGTGTCGACAGCAGAATCAAAATCGATCATTCCATACTCAGACTTGATCATCTTCTCTTTTCTCCAATCCTCTGGAGCAAAGATCCAACCTGCCAATACCTGAGTCGCGGAAAACTCCCCAAAGCTATCCTTTCCTGTCAACTTACGGGTGAAATCCAATGCATACGTTTCAATCAAAGCTATTCGTCCATTGTAGAGTATATGGCATTTCCCAAATATCTCATCCACATCCGAATTTTCTGGTCCAGCAGGGAAAGTGCGTGGAGAAGCATCACTCAACGTCGGGATGCTCATCAGAGCCACCACTGTAAATGTTTTCCAAAGTGGATCACGAAGAATCTGACGGAAACAACTACGTCTTCCGAAAAGGAAAAGAATCATAGAAAGAGCCAACAAAAAATACCCAAAATAGGTGATAGTCGTGCCCACTGGATCGTATGTGACTGTAAGAAAACTACCATGACCATCTTCATCGTATGACATCTGAAACAGACGATATCCGTCGACATCAAGAACATTGTTCATAGATATACGATGTGTATTTTGAGATGTTGGGTTATTTTCAGATTGAGACGCACGTCCGTGGGTCTCTACATAGGAAACAAAATCCTTTGGAGCATCGGATAGATGATAATATTCTATTTCGAATTTCTGCAATGTGATTGAAAATGGCAATCTCATCACACTATGGTTCTCTTTGATTGCGTATTCCTTGGTTTCTCCCTCCCTCAGATGAATAAAACCTGTTTCAGAGAAATGGCTGAACAATGCGCCAATCAAGATTATCACGAAAGAGAGATGGATCAAGATTGTAGGGATCCCCATCGTCTTCCTTTTGCCAAATATGAGGCAAGATGCCGATACTACCAAGACACACCAGCCTATAATCATAAAGGGATTGGAATAGAGAGAAGTATCGCCTGCTTCTCCTACAATGGAGAAAGTAGCCAAAGCAATTGTGATAATTGCCAGCACTACGAACGGCAGATATTTGAATATCTCTTTCTTCATCACTCTTTTCCGATTGCGATTGCCTCCATTTCTATTAACCAAGCAGGACGACAGACTGGTGCCTGCACGATGATAAACTGCTTGTCGGTCAGTATCTTGCTCAATTCATTGTACGCGCATTCGTAATCCGCGATATCACGAAGGTAGACGGTAGCCTGAGAAATATCGTTCCAATTGCAACCAGCTTCCTTCAGCAAAGCCCCGACATTTTCTGTCATTCGTCTGACCTGACCTTTTATATCACCGACATGAAGCACCTCACCTTTTGTGTCGATACTTGCCGTACCGCTTATATACACCTGTTTGTAGCCGGCTGAATGATGTATACAGACTCCGCGCTCAAAAGTGACGCCATATTCAATCGTCTTGTTCATATTTTCAGCCGCATAAAGGATCTGCCTCTTGTCGGAAGGTATTCCCTTCACTGCATACGCGTCAAACAGGCTCAACACATTATGGTCTTCATGTTTGCCTTCGATACCAGTGCTGGCAATGTAATGAGTGTCGGGAGTCAATCCATTAAGAAGGAAATTCTCACGTCTTCCTACCACCACACCTCCATAATTGCGGTCGATATCACGGACAAAAAACCAAGTACGGACGCAGTTGTCTGCGATATTCATGCCGTTATCTGCAAGAAACTTCTCATACTGCTGAAGCTGGTGATGTGTCTGTTTGTAGCTATCGTCATAAGGATCCACCAAACGAGTAGTCCAATAGCATTCCTCACTGCCATTGCTCACCTTGATTGTATTCGCGTCGACAGCAGTGATCTCAATATCACTTTCAAACATTGCTATCGCCTGAACCTTACTAAGAGGCATAGGAGGCTGACCGACAATAGATACCGCGCATTTTTTACCAGCAAATGCTTCCTTCACACAGTTTGCCTGAGTCGCAATGTCGCTAAGATGGAAACGGACAAAAAACGCGATAGTTCCCGTCTCTTTTTCTATTTGTTCAATAGCTTGACGAATACTATCAACCTGCATAGCCACATCACCACATTTATCCGAAGTCGGAACAAATGTCGAATGGATGATAGAACGGTTGCGTCCAGCATTTTCAGCAAACGATCCACTCTCCGGCAACGTTTTCGGCAACGCTATCGAAGATATGTTTGCTTCTATCTTATTGCTGTCGTCAAATATTCTTCTTTCGTGTTTCATATTGCAAATTTACTTGCTTTTTGTCGTTTTTGTAGCGAACAAGCCACAGAAATTGCGATGTTACAAATTTTTCCGCAAAATTACGGGCATAAAAATAAATTGGCAATACTTAAAAATGGGTATTATAAATAATTCATAATTCACAATTCATAATTGGGGGCAACGGTAGTATTATCATTCTGATGAATCATATCCAAGCAAACGAGGATTGTTAAGGGCGGAACGCCCTAACCCCACCCAACGTGCGAGCCGTAGGCGAGCACATATATTTAATAATAGAAGCACAATGATTGTATTTTTGACCGCTCATCCTTACGGATTCGCGGAGAAAGGGGAAGTTATGGCGTTCCGCCCTTAACAATCCTCAATTCTTAAATTAAATCTAAACAGTTTCTACGTCTTTTTATGATAAAAAGAGGCGAGTTTTCAATCTGGAGTGGAATATGCATTTCTTTTTATCCAAACAGAGTCTTAATTATGGTCAATGTTTTTCGCAACAAACATTTCCTATTTTGGAAAGTTTTTGTTATATTTGCAAACGTTAATTAATAACAGTATAAAAAAATGAAATACGAACCACGATTTGACGTCGTATACAACAAAGATGTATATGCTTTTTTGGAATCACTTCCCCAAAAGACGCAAGACAAAATTGCAAGCAACATCGATAAAAGCAGGTATGTGATAGACAGTGAATTATTCAAAAAGTTAAAAGGAGAAATATGGGAATTCAGAACAATTCACAATAACACCTGCATTCGACTTCTTGCTTTTTGGGATAAAGAGCGGGGAAAAGTTGTTGTGGTGACACATGGTTTTATAAAGAAATCAGAAAAGACACCTCAACAGGAGATAAGAAAAGCAGAGTCTTTAAGACTAGAGTATTATAAATCTAAAAAGTAAGACTATGGAATTGATTACTCACGAAGAAATGTTAGATAAGTTGATTGGAGAAAAAGGGACTCCAAGAAGAGATAAATACGACAAAGAGATAGAGGATTTTCTAATTGGTGAGGCAATAAAAAAGACTCGTCTTCAACAGAATCTCACACAAAAGCAATTGGGCGAGTTAGTCGGAGTGAAAGAGGCTCAGATCTCCAAAATAGAAAGTGGCAAAAGCATAACCTGGAACACCATAGTGAAAGTATTTAAAGCGATGGGGGCAAACTCAGGTGTGCTCGACCTCGGAGAGATGGGACGAGTGGCGTTGTGGTAATTCATAATGCATAATTCGTAATTCATAATTGTTGAAGACGGTGGTATTTTCATTCTGATGATTCACATCCGCATAAACGAGGATTGTTAAGGGCGGAACGCCCTAACCCCACCACATCTGCGAGTTCGTAAGAACGAGCAGTTATATTATTTGTGCTCGCATTCGACTCTCTCTATGGAAAGGGGTTAGGGCGTTCCGCCCTTAACAATCCTCAAATCCAACCAGTTTCCTACATGTTTACCTTATCAAAACCTTCGTCGACTGATTGCCATCAGTCACCACATAAACACCTTTTGAAACAGATTGTTTGATCTCTGCGCTTCCATTAGCATCAGTTGTTCCGGAAGCGACAATCTTTCCGTTCATTTCAAACACCTGAATCTTGGCATTGGGTTGTGCGTCGACAACATAGATTGTTCCGTTTGCTACATAAACCTGCAGTGCTTGACTGATGACGTCTGAAACTTCACTTGCTTCTGGTTTAGAGACAGCACGAATCGGGCATCCTAAATAGCGATTGCTGACATACCCTTCCCAATAACCATTCTCGTTGCTGAATAAATAGAGGTAAGAGTGGCTCTCTTCCTTCTCATCTAGAGAAGACAACCAATAGCCACCTTCACTGCCTACATTAAGGATATCCAAACCTTCACGGAATCCCTGAGCAGGAAGGAAAATATGGGCATCGGCAATGCTATAGTCTGTTGAAGGAGACTGCGTACTTTCCACACGCTGTCCCTTGTCTTCCGCTCTCTTCGCTTTGTATACGATGATGCCTTTCGCTCCACTGTAGTCGTTTGTCCAAACGATATAACACTCACTCGAAAGTTCTTTCAAATCATCGATAGTAGGCATAACCCACTCCTTACCCCAGTTGGCTGTAGCCACGTCATCATCAGAAAGAAGAATTGATTGGTTGTCGATTGTTCCTGTATATTCATTTCCGAAATTGTACTTTGTGATAGATTGCAATTTCCAAAGATCAAATTCATTCAAATAAGCAGTACAATATTTGTATGTGTTCCAGTCGTAAACATCCTTCGGTTCTGTCTCTCCCCATGCAAAATAGTCGCCATACTCTGTCGGCTTGGTTGCTCCCACGTTGTATGTCGCCCAAAGAGTTCCACTTGGCAGACCAAGATCTATATAGTCGTGACCAGCTATCTGGCCGCTGACTGGCAAGCTTTGAGTAGTGTCTTTCTTCTCCCATTTTAGGATATTCGACTTTTGATTGTAATGCTCAACTTCCATCCAAATCAACAGACTATCATGTTTATTACTATTAAAATAAACATCATGCAATGTTATTTTGTAAACAGAATCGTTTTCCTGAACATAATCACATGTCACGCCTGCTTTTGAAAAGAGCTCACAATTCAAATAGAAATAACCTTCCCATTTGCTATCATAATAATCTCCTTTGATACCATGCACTCTATCTCTCTCAACATTTGAATAAAACGAAAGAGTGATATAACCTGATGTGTCGATATTAGCGATGTCACTCATATCCAATCCCCAAATAGAGTCTCCTACCACTTCAACCGTGACGACAGTGTCACTCACAATATTCTTTCCATCAAAGTTGTCGGAGAACACATACGAGCGTCCTTTGACAGAGCAAACCGGCAAAGCGATGGTTCCATCCAAAGAGACTTCATAATCATTTATGGCTCCCTTGAAATGAACCACATATCCCTGCGTCGGTTGAAGATCCACACCCTCAAAACGAGGGAAGCCATCCTCACCCTGCACCCATGAAAGCAATGGAACTGAATCTCTGTAGTAACAATATCCCTTCGGATTTTGTGAAACGTACATGTTCAGAGAATCTTTCACAGCTCCTGAAAGGAATGCAATGGAATCCATTTGTTGCAAGACGAATAGGTTACCATATCTTCCTTTAAAGCCTGATGTTTCTATATAATAAATAGAACTTAAATCTGGAGTGTAGACTTCTCCGGCATTATATAAATTGAAATGGTATCCATCATACATTCCGAGTCCGACAGCTGCTTTATCGCTTACAATTCGGCCTCTGTTGTAGCAATTGAGAAGTTGATCAGCAGCCACGCCAATTGAATAGTTGGATGAAACGATCAAGCCATAGTTGCTGCAATTGTATGCCATAGAAGGCTTTCCATACTCATTTACGCCACCTGCATATTGTCCGATAACTACTCCTTCAAAATGACAGTTGACGAAAATTCCGTGAATCGCGATACCAGCAGCTTGACTTCCTCCCTTCACGTAGGCATTCGTCACCTTCAGGTTCTTAATTTGTAGATCATAAAGGCTTTTACCATTACGAAACAAAGCCACACCGTCCATATCATTCGGCTGGTTGATATAAAGGTTGGAAATTGTGTGGTTTCCGCCATCGAACACACCCGGACCAATTTGAATAGGAGTCCAACTGACCTGTTCTCCATTAATGACACCACAAACAGAGCTGAGGTCGATGTCGGTTTCAAGCACTGTATTCGTATACACTCCTTTAGTATCCAGAATCTTGCAAGAGATGAGATCATGGATATCACGGATAGACAGAGTATCCCTGATAATACGTACAGTGTCAGTTTCTGAGAAACAGTAAACCGTATCAATTCCATGGAACGCATCCTTTCCGACGGAAGTGATGGAGTCTGGCAGGATAACGGATGTTATTCCCGTACAGCCATAAAAAGCATTTGCTTCAATAGTGGTGACTGAATTAGGAATGCTGAGAGATGTCAATCCCGTACATCCATAAAAAGCGTTTGTTCTAATGGTAGTGACAGAATTAGGAATGTTAAGCGATGTCAATCCAGTACAGCCATAAAAGGCGTTCCTTTCAATAGAGACGACGGAATTATGGATGTCGACTGAGGTCAGCCCTACACATCCAGAGAATGCACATCGATCAATGTATTTGACAGAATCGTTAAAGACGACCGAAATCAATTTTGTGTTGTTGTAGAATGCACTGTCTCCAATGACTTTCACTTGTTCGGGAATAACGATGACACTATCAGTCCCAGTGTATCCGAGCAGATACTCTTTCGCTTTGTCGCCATAGATGAAGTCGTCATCTGTAACCTTACCTCTTCGTTTTGCTCCCCATAAGCCACCTGATGCATGACCGCCATAATAAATAATGTCCGTGCCATAAAATGCATAGTATCCAATGTAAGAGACGGAATTAGGCACATCGACAGAATTAAAGTTGCATTCTTCGAACGCACCAGCTTCTATGGTTTTGACAGAGGAAGGAATAGTGATAGATGTTAATCCTGTACAACGGCAAAACGCATAATTACCTATTGATGTGACGGAGGTCGGAATAGTGACGGAGGTCAAACTTGTACAACCATAGAACATATATCTTCCTATTGAAGTGACAGAATTTGGTATGGAGACTGATTTCAATCTTGTACATCCATAGAACGCATATTCACCTATTGATGTGACGGAGGTCGGAATAGTGACAGAAGTCAATCCCGTACAGCCATCGAACGCATATCCCCTTATTGAAGTGACAGAATTTGGAATGGAGATTGATTTCAATCCAGTACATCCATAGAACGCATATTCACCTATTGAAGTGACGGAGGTCGGAATAGTGACGGAGGTCAATCCCGTACAGCCAACGAACACATATTCCCCTATAGAAGTGATAGTGTTAGGTATAGTGACAGATGTCAAACTTGCACAGCCATAGAACGTATATCCTCCTATTGAAGTGACGGATTTTGGAATGGAGACTGATTTCAATCTTGTACATCCATAGAACGCATATTCGCCTATTGATGTGACAGTGGTCGGAATGGTAACAGAAGTTATGTTTGTGTAAGAAAACGTCCTTTCTTTGACAACTTTGACATTTTCAGGAACGGCCACGTCAATTTCATTTCCCAAGTAGGCAAACACTGTATCTTTTTGATCGTTCGTATAAGCAAAACCATCGACAATATAGCCTCCTGTTATACGCTTTCGTGCCCCCCATGTATTTCCAATGGGGGTGCCATTATAAACGACGTTTAACACATTATTAAAGGCATTTGATTCTATAGAAGAAACAGAGTCTGGAACATATACTGTGATTATATTAGTTTTTTCTTGAAATGTACTCTTACAGATAGCTTTTACTTGGTTTGGAATATAGACAATGGATTTATAACCCAAGTAGGAAATCAATGTATCTTTTTGTGCATCTGCATAGACAAAATCACCATCAAAGAAACCTCCTTTCACATGAATTTTCGCACCCCATGGGGCTCCTGTGGCAGTTCCTTTATAATTGATTGTATCAACGCCATAGAAAGCTTTGTCTCCTATAGAAGTGACGGAATCTGGGATGGTAACAGATGTTATCAAGCTATTATCCATAAATGTTTTTTGCTCGATGGCTTTCACATGATTAGGAATGACAACAGCAGGACTGGCACCCAAGTAGCCAACCAAAGTATCCTTTTGTTCGTCATTATAGACAAAATCACCATCAATTATGCCTTTAACATGATGTTTTGCTCCCCATGGACTTCCTGTGGCTGGTCCTTCGTAAAAGATAGTCACAATATTACCAAACGCATCATTCTCGATGGTTTCAACCGAACTTGGTACAATAACGGATGGTACTTTTGCACAGCCTAAGAACGCATATGCCTCTATGGAAGTTACAGAACTTGGAATAGTGATAGATTTCAGACTTGCGCAATAACGAAACGTACTTTTCTTAATCGACGTCACACCATTTGGAATGTTGACGGAACTCAAACTTGTACATTCAGAAAAAGCATAATTCCCTATGGCAGTCACAGAACTCGGAATAGTTATTGTTTTCAAGCTTCTACATTCAGAAAACGCATAATCCCCTATGGCAGTCAAAGCACTCGGAATAGTGATTGTCTCCAAGCTTCTACATTCAGAAAACGCATAATCCCCTATAGATGTGACGGATGATGGAATAGTTACGGAAGTCAAATCTGTACGATTATAGAAGGCTTGATAACCTATCGACACAACTGAGCTCGGAATGGTGACGTCAGTGTCCGTGCCCAAGTAGGCAACCAATGTGTCCATTTTTTCGTCAGCATAGACAAAATCTCCTTCTTTATAATAACCTTTAATATGACGTTTTGCTCCCCACGTACTTCCAGAGGCTGGTCCTCCATAATAGATGGTGTCCACATCAGAGAATGCACGGTATCCTATGGACGTTACAGTTTTGGGGATGACAACTGGTTTCAAACCCGAACAGACATAGAATGCTTCCTCTCCAATGGAAGTCACGGAACTTGGGATAGTTACTGATGTCAAGTTTTTGTATTTACTAAACGCAGATTCCATGATGGAAGTGACAGTGTTAGGGATGGTGACATCCGGACCAGATCCGATATAACCAGCTAACGAATCCTTCTTTTCGTCAACATAGACAAAATCCCCATCGATATATTTTCCATTTATACAGCGGTATCCACCCCATCTGTCATTCTTAAGGTTTGTTTCGTTAATAATCACACTTATGCCACTAAAAGACTCGAATCCTACGGAAGTGACTGAAGGCGGAATGATTACAAGTGATACCCCCTCACAATAATAGAACGCACGTTTTCCAATTTTAGTGACTGAGTTGGGAATAGTGATAGAAGTCAACCCTTTACAGTGATAAAATGCATTTTCCTTTATTGCAGTAACTGTATTTGGAATGGTTACGGACTTCAAAGTCTCAGAGTTATAGAATGCATTTTCTTCTATGGCTACGATTGTGTACTCCTTCCCATCATATTCCACCCTGTCTGGAATCGTGACATCTTCCAAATTTTTCCTATCTACAAGGGATATTGACACAGTAAGTTTCGTGGTGTCTTCAATATAATACCTAAATTCATCAACAACGAAACTTGATCGAGCCGACATTGCAGGCATAGCCATGAAAAAGAGGCATACTACCCAACAAAAGATTTTTTCAAATGACATTTTCATTATATGAGTTTTATTAGTCCCAAAATTCGCATTTAATTTCAATGATGTGCGATTGTTTGCAAAATAACTAAAAAAATCAGACACAATCTCCGGCACTTCCAGAATTAACAAAAATTAACATCGGAATCGCAACCAAATAAAATACGAAATTATGGGGAATATATCTAGTGATATTGCAATTCGTCGAACTGACATTAATATAACGTGAGTTCGACGAATTGTAATCTGCTAATCATTTTCTACTTTTTGATTGGATTCTCATCTCTTTTTCTCATAAAAAGGCACAGTCTTTCTCTGTAACCCTTGTGTCTCTGTGGTTTTATTAAAATTATGTGCTCGCCTACGGCTCGCACTATGGGAAGGGGCTAGGGCCAATATCTATTAAACATGGGCCCTTAACAATCCTCAATTATTGCACTCCAACTATAACATTCTTCTATTTCGTCGAATTGGCTATTGGCGGCTGGCTTTTGGCTTTAAGCTTTATGCCTTATGCTTTATGCCCCCCAAAAACACAAAAGGTCTCACTTTTCAGTAAGACCTTGATATTTGTGTTCTTCGATAGATTCGAGAAATGAAAGATTAGAGCTTATTAACGTAGATAGCCAACTTTGACTTAAGATTAGAAGCCTTATTCTTGTGAATAACACGGATCTTAGCCAACTTGTCTAGCATTGAGCTAACTTTTGGATAAAGCTCTTCAGCCTCTTTCTTGTCAGAAATTGCACGAAGCTTACGCACTGCATTTCTTGTAGTCTTTGCGTAGTATCTATTGTGCAATCTTCTCTTCTCTGTCTGTCTGATTCTCTTAATAGAAGACTTGTGATTTGCCATTGTTTTTAATAAATGAATTTATATTAGTAGCCCATAGGAGAGTCGAACTCCTCTTTCAAGAATGAAAATCTTGCGTCCTAGCCGATAGACGAATGGGCCTCCTTATTGTCACAAAATCAACAGACTATACGTCCGTCTCATTTTGCGAGTGCAAAGATAGATATTATTTTCTAAAATCCAATACTTTTGCTTAAAATATTTCTCACGCGTTATCAACACCACAAGACAAACAAAATTATGAATTGTGGGACGACACAACAAATGATGGATCATTCACAATTACGAATTACGCATTATGAATTATGAATTGTAATAACACGCACGCCCATGCGTCTCTACGTGGGATGGATTCACCAGATGCGTGGACTCACCCATAATTATGCATTACGCATTGTGAATTATGAATTGTAATAACACGCACGTCCGTGCGTCTCTACGTGAGATGGATTTCACCAGATGCGTGGACTCACCCATAATTATGCATTACGCATTATGAATTATGAATTGTAATAACACGCACGCCCGTGCGTCTCTACGTGAGATGGATTTCACCAGATGCGTGGACTCACCCATAATTATGCATTACGCATTATGAATTATGAATTATCATTTGCTCTGTTCGCGTGATTTTTCACCTAGATAGCCTCCGTGATGACGTTTAGCATACTCTTCATTGGTGAATTTGATTTTCTTCATTGTTCCCACCACAATGATATCACCGATCACAGTCATCATCGTTGTAGAAGTTGTAGGTGTCAAGCCAAGGATACAAACCTCCTTCGGATTACCTGTGTAAAGGCAGATGTTTGCCTCTTTTGCCAGCTGGCTGTCCTTGTTTCCTGTAATCACAATAAACTTCACGTCTGGACGCAAACCTCTAGCCAAAGCAGTAAGTTCTATGATCTCACGTGTTTTGCCGGAATTGGAAATCAAAAGCATTACATCATTTGGCTGCAATACGCCAAGATCTCCATGTTGTGCCTCACTTGGGTGAAGGAATACGGCTGGTGTGCCAGTTGAACTGAATGTGGTGGCGATATTCATGGCAATCTGTCCTGCCTTTCCCATACCGCTCGTCACAAGCTTTCCTTTCTTATTGTGGACCTGCTCCACGATCAAATCCACTGCATTCTCATAGTCATCTGTAACAGGAAGCGAAAGGATTGCATTTGCCTCATGTTCCAAAATCTTCTTTATATCCTCTTTCATTGCCACATCTAATTTTGTGCAAAGGTAATTTCTTAATGTGATATTTCAATACGAAAAGCAAAAAAAGGCGACGCAATTAATAGCGTCGCCTTTTTTATTACTCGTTGATCAAAGTAAAATGTCCTACATATTTCTTTCGGATCTCATCAATCCAAATCTCATACCAGTAGTCTGTAGACGGCATCTTTTTACCAAGATATGTTCCATCCCACGATTCACTTCCCTTGATCTCTGTAAGTTTCTTTCCATATCGATCGTAGATTGTGACTACCGCATCCGGATACGCTTCTGCGACAACATCAGAAATAAAGCCATCGTTCACACCGTCTCCATTCGGAGTGATGACTATAGGATATTGAATATCCGGTGCTTCCGTAGTGAATTGGTAATCACTCTTACAGCCATACTCATCCATAATATATGCAGTGTGCAATCCATACTTCAAGTCTGTAAACGACTCTGATGTCTGGAATTCACTGTTGTCGACTTTATACATGACATTCGTAGACTCATTGTCCTTGAATGGCACTATCTCAACATCACGATAACCCTTTTGGCTGACAGATGCGATTTGTGGATAACCTACCACCTTAATCGTAGACTTAGCAGTAACCGTCTCACATATCTCATTTGAAAGCGATACAGTATAAACAGTTTCTCCGACAACATCAATAGGAGCCTTATAGATTGGCGACGTTGCCAACACATCTCCTGCCTCATTTGTCCAAGTATACTTGCGAGGCTTACCCTGAGACACATTAGTGAACAAGCGAACTGAGCCTGATGACATACAAATTATAGTGTCAGTAGGAGAGACAGTAAACTCAATTGGCTCCTCAACTTCCACAATAATCGAATCTTTCACCTCACAACCGCCTGCCTGTGAAACACTGAAACGATAAGTTGTGGTTCCTGTAGGTGATGCGACAGCCTCCATACCCGATACTGTTAGTGTAGAACTGCTCTCCCACTCTATCTTAGCAGTAGATGGAGTAAGTGTAGACAAACCAATTGTCACATCTGATCCTTCACAAATAGTTGTATCTTCCGCTATCTTTGTAAACTTAGGAGCTTCCGACACTGTCAATGTTCCGTATGTCTCCTCCACCACACAATTTCTGTTTGTGATAGTGTATGCATATTTGCCGGCATCAGATGTCGACGCGGATGCGATTGAAATGGTATTAGATGAACCTGCATCAACACCGTCTTTCTTCCATTCCACAGTCGGAGTCTCTCTGCAAGAGAAATCCAATGCCATCACATACTTAGCACCCTCACAAAGGATAGTATCTCTTCCTACTGTATTATTCTTGATTCCTGCGTCGACAACCTTAATCTTCTGGCTTGTCTTACACTCATTAGTGAATGTGACAACATATTCGCCTTCCTTATCAAGCTGCACTGCCTGAGATTTCTCTCCTGTGCTCCACTCGAAATCATTGGCGTCTGAAGTCAGATCAGCGAACAATGAATACTTCGTGCCACAGCTGTAGAATGAGATCGGATCACCGTGTGCTGAAATAGCCTCTGTATTGCCATCCTCATCTGTGAAGACGATTGAGCCCTTGACCTCTCCCTGACCGATGCTAACCACATGAGAAACTTTCTTCTCACAGTATCCATCAGACACTGTGACCTCGAACTTCGTAGGATCGTTCAACGGGTCACTCACGAAATTGCCGGTCTCAGCCATCGTCGAATTATTTGTTGTGTTCCAAGTGTAAGTGATGTCGGAATTGTAAGTGTCACCCTTCAACACTGCATTCAGTTCTACAGAAGATCCAGGACACGCAGACGTTGCACCGACAATCGACAAAGAGTCGATTCTATGGATCTCAACATAAATCTCCTTTGGAGAATTGCTTTCACACTTGATTGAAGTGTCGTTAGGCATCTTGAAATAACCCTTCACATTGTAGTGTCCGGTCTGATCAATAGCATTATAATTGTTCAAAGGATTTCCATACTCATCTGTAAATGATGAATATACGTTTGACACATCATTGCTGACAATCCACATAGTGTCAAGATTTACAGCTCTAGAACAAACCGTATCGAAATGAGTCTTCAGTTCTGGACGTGCATATATAATCACCTTCACTGGCACTGTAGAAGACTCAGCTCCATTAGCGTCTACCTGACATACATAGTATACAGTAGTATCAGTAGGCTGTTTTGTTGTCTTCGTAGTAGAAATAGCAGGAATTGAGATCTCAAGTCCGCCCTTCGACTTATCCGCGTCGTACCACTTCAAAGAGTATGAAGGATCAGATTTCTCCACAAAATCCTCTATTGATTCAGTAGAAAGGTAATCCTCACAGAATCTTGCCACCTTTGTCTTTGGCACAGGAGTCAAACTGATGATCACATCTACCTCGCTCAACACGCTCTCACATCCATCCTCGTCTTTCTGGCTGACATAATATAGAAGCTTGACATCCGTTGTCATACTCTTGTCTGCCGACGGAATTGGCTCCGACTTCAACTCAGACATATTCTCATCATACCATACAAGAGTCATATCCTTGCCTGGAGTGACTGCCGACGGATCTTGAGCAAGAAGGCTCTTAAACGAACCGTCTGTCAATGTATCACCCAAAGTATAAGTAATCACATTGTTTACTGCTGGAGCGTCGATATGCTTTACAGTGACATCAAGATCAACAGTATCACCCTTGCAGACGTGATTCTTTGCAATTGTATAAGTAGGCACCACCTTGTATGTGTTCGTAGTAGTAGAAGAGACTTTTGAAGTCGACGGAATCAAAGCCGACTCATCAAGTTTCACACCACCAAGATACCATTCAAACTTAGAAGGGTCGTCTGCCTTCACAAATGTGCTCAACGATGTTGCATCTGTAGTCGCCACAAGTTTATCAGCGACTGCATCCTCACAATACGACACATTGTCGGTCTTAGCCGCACCTACGCCAATAGTTGTGATTGTGATTTCAGCGATCTCACTCTCTGCTGTTCCATTTGTCGACTTGACATAATACTTGACCTCACCTGGAGTTGTGCTCTCGAATGGAGTTGGCTCCGAAAGTGGGGCACCTGTTTCGTCGCACCAGATCAAAGACTGTCCAGCTTCTGGAGCCTCGACCAATGAAGTGACATCAATTGTCTCACCGACACACAATGTAGTGTCGCTTACTTTTGGTTTATTAGAGCTTGTGATATAAATCACAATTTCTGCTCTCTCGCTCTCACATCCACCCTTCGAGATTGTGCTCACATAGTAAGTGATAGTATCTTCTTTTGCGACAGAAACTGTCACTGGAGTACGCAACGAATCAGTAGAAGTTTCAGATTCATACCAAACCACACGGCTGTCAGAAGAAGCGAGCTTCGTGATATCCTCTTTGCCCGAACCGACAGCGAACTCCTTAGGCGAAGTCACTGTAGGCACATCAGGGATAGCCTCTTTAGAGACCTCCATCATCTGAATCTTGCCCACACACTTAGTTGTCTTGTCTGTGGCAGTGTAGAAATATGCACCAAGGACATCCTTGCCATCAATATTCAAATCAGTCACTTCAAACGCAGCAACGTCATCAGAATACCAATTCAAATCATATCCTTCAATCTTTGCCTTAGACAAATCAAGGCTTTCTCCATCACACAATGCCGCTCCATTTTCCAAAGAGACATCAGGAAGAGGATTGACAGAAAGCTTGACTGATTTAGAAGAGATCTTACATCCTGGGATCTCCTCATTGTAGACAGTCACAGAATAAGAGCCAGCCTCCTTCACGAAGAACGAATCCACCTTGATTGGTTTGTCGTCATTCAACGATGTCTTTCCATTGAAGAATTCGTATGTATAACCCTTCGACTTAGGAGTAGGAACAGCCTTGATATAAGCGCTGTCACCCTCACAAATCTCCTCAACGCTCAATTTTGCTACTGCGTCAGTCAAATCACATTCAACCTCACCACACTCAATAGTGTTGAGTACTAACAATGAATCAAGTCCGTAGACAGTTGCCCAACCATAATTATTGACGAACTTATCACAAGAAGCTACAGTTGCATCGAAAGTATAAACGACTGAATCACCAGGAGCCATCGCATCCTTAGTGGTTGTAGCGATAGTTGGCCATGTGATCGAATGTTTAGCCGCATCATATGTACCCTTATCAGAAATGTTAGTGATATCCGACAATTCTTCTGGCAAATAGTCACCAAGAGTTATATCAAATGCATAATCCAGATTAGTCTGGAACTGAGTCAACTGGCAACTAGCATTACCGTTACTGTTGACATAAGCTCCGAAATAACCAGGTCCAGCGGCCGTCAATCCACTCCAATCTTTCAACACATTAGTCCACTCATCCTCTTCATCATTGATATACATATATAGTTTGTCTCCTTTAAGAACAAACTTAAATCTTACGTTTTTGTTGTCACCAGGGAACTGGATTGGAGAATCCTGCCAGCTTGTACCTTGCGACTCTATCAATGTGCCGTTGTTGTATAGATAATATCCGAAGTTCTGGTTTCCATCCTTATTAACCATGATCTTCATAGCGACTCCCTTGAAGTCAGTCTTACCTGGAGTACCGCTCTCGTATCTGAACACAACATATGTCTCCTGATTGTTCGAACCATCCTTGATTGTGAAGTAGACCTCACCATCAGAACCATAGCAATGGTCGTGGGCGAAGAAGAATGGAGTACCGTCTCCCTTAGTCTGAAGTTTGAATCCATCACTTCCTACATCTGGCAAAATACCATTACCCAATTTGATGATGTTCTTTGTCGACTTGCAATCAACATCCACACTTGTTCCAAGAGTGTTCTTGAATGTAAGTGTGTACGACACCTCGTCGCCAATCATAACCTTTTTCTTCGACGCTCTCTTAAACAAAGCATCCTGAGGCTCTGCCTGTGGAGGCAATTCAGCGCAAGTTGTCATAAGCTCCACTCTTGAAGAATCTGGAGAGTCAGTCTTAGAACTGATCCATGCCACATTCATATAATAAGTGTCTTCAACGTCAGGGCATCCAAGATCTCTTGCCTTACACATGTAGACCAGTTTATCCTGCTCACCCACAAGCATAGTCGGTATCGTCCACTTGACTATACCAGTGTAACCTGCAGACTTAGGATTTGAAGCTGGAGTGTAAGTCGCCTTTATTTTCTCTCCCTTATCGTCCTTCAAAGCTGTGCTATCTTTCCAGCCGACCCATTCCAACTCATAAGGGATAGTATCGACAATCGTAACATCGTATGCCTCACGACCAGGAAGCGGACCACGGCCTATGATTCGTCTCCATGTATAACCATCAAACTCCTCAACCAGCACACGGTCGAAATTATCATTGTCCAATGGGTCACACGCATAACGTGAATGCGTTTTCACTTCATATCCCAAATTGTTGTAATCAGCAAAGTTCGGAGAGACAAGAGTGTATATCTGTGCCTGTCCATCTAGATTCTTAATATCCAGTTTTGAGTCATACGACCAGTCGTCAGCCACACGGTTAGGCACCTCCTGCGCAGGATTTGTCTTCAAGACAGTACGGAAGAAACATGGTCCCCAACCTCCCTTGTGAAGCAGATATTTAGAATCCAGTTTGTCGTAGACGTGGGTTGTAGTAGCCATCAACGTTTTAGGGAACTGGATCATGATTCTCTGGTTCCACTTTCCATGCTCATCACTACCGTTTGGCAGCTTCTGATATGTGAACTTGGTTGTAGCTCCGTTAGGCATCCAACCATACTTGGCCATATCATTACCATTATCCAACTGGAATGTCCAACCAGTAGGGTTATCAACAGCATCATACAAACCGATAGCCGCACCGTCGTTCATGAAATACGACATACGGTAATTACCCAAATCAATATATGCTTCGTGAGCGTCATTCCAGAAGCGATAGAACTGGCGGAATCCGTAAGACTCCATGATTGTGTTTCCATAAGACAAGTTGACATGGTCTCGACCACCATTCATCCATGATCCTTCGCCACCTTCAGAGCTGTTAGAAAAATCGACAGTGAATGTCACAGCGTCATTCGGATTAAGTTTTGTACGATTCGCAGTCTTCTTAATCATCAATGTTCTGTTCGCCAAGATGTCGACGCAGTTTCGCTCCATTGTGTATGTCGCATGGTTAGGATACTCGTTGCTCACCCATTCATCAAAGTTTGAACCTGTGATTTTGCTTGTCAGACAGATTCGTGGGTTAAGGGTATCTCTTGCAATAACACGGAAAGAAACCGAATCGATTGTCTCTTCCAAATGTCCTGTTTTGAATCCAGGCACAGTTCCAATGTTCCAAACAATCTTACCGCCACTGAACTTACCGCCATTAGAAATGCTGACAACCTCATAGTTAGGATCGATTTCTGTCTCAATCTTCACACCCGTCGCTTCAGCACTACCATAGTTACGATACTGGACAGTATAATCAATTGGATCGTCGACATAAGCGTATGTCTTATCCACCGACATATATACCTTCATGTTTGCGGCAGAAACCATATCACTTGGTGCATGCCAGTTACCTGTATATGTCAACAATGGCAAGCAACGGAACCATCCATGAAAGTATTTAGGCATACTTTCAATGTATCTCTCATCATCTGTAAGAGCACTTGACTCACCCGAAGCATCATCCCACATCAACTCACTCTGACGATACAAGTCCGCAATAAGATCCAAATCTTCATTAATCACGACAGCAGGTGCAGAGCAACCCAACGCATAGTTGGCTCCATAGTGCGACAAAACACCTCCATTGATATTATAACACATCTTGATCTGAGATGGACCATAGAATGAAGGCTGACCGGGGTCGGGAGACGCTCCCAACTTACCACACCACATGCCAGAGCCATCCAATGCAGGAGGTTCCTTCATAAGTGCCGCGGCACGAAGTGCCATATCATATTCATATGTGTTCGAACCTTTCTCTATCTGATGTGTCTTAGGATTCCAATTATATTCAGGGGCACCATGCCACAGATAGTTTTGAGCCATACGCCACATAGTACGGAAATCCTCTCCCTCACTAAAATTGGTAAATGTAGGCTGTCCATCAGTCGCCATATTTGTAGTACCAATACTTGAGACCAAACCCTGGCTATACGCCTGACCACACAACCAGTCTGAAGATGCCTCAGCTCGTTTATACTGGCCAATCTGCCAATCATTAGCAGTCACATCTCCACTCTCAAACCATTTGGCAAACTCATTATAATACGCTGGAGCACAATAGTCGGTGTGAGTGTTTCCATCACCACCACCGCCACTGATGTTACTAAATTGCGATATGTCCGGATAGGTAGTCTGAGTGTTTCTCCAAGAAGAAACCTCTTTTCCCTTGTTTCCTCCCTTCACATAACCATCCACTCCGATGTTTCCACTCATGTGACCACCGTTGTATAGTGTACCGTCTCCATTAATTGATGTATATGCGAATGTATCAACAAACGCTTTCAGGAAATCTTCCGCAGCCTCCTTGTAAGAAATAGGCTTACCACTGTAATCCAAAACAGGCTTGCCATCCTGCATCATAAACTCTCCCCACTGTTTGTAGGCGATAAGTAGAGCCATGGCAATATCATCATCACCATCAGTAGCCGAACCATGGTTTTCTGATGTGCTACCCTCCATCGCATAACAAATAGGAAGTCCGCCACCAAACTCATAGTTTGGAAGTCTTACCTTACCATCCTGATATCTCACACGATGAGGAATACGATTATCGTGGATCCACATCCACAATCCGTTGAATGTGGCCTGATCCGCAAATATCGCCGCCGCCAACATCATATATCCATCACCCTCAGTACAGAACTCCGCACCTCCCTGAGGCATTTCTGCGTCTCCAAACTTACGGAAATTATTGAATGTGATATATGGCACACCACAATGTGTACCGCCATCATATCGACATCGGTGACTCATGATCTCATAAGCCTCTCGTCCTGTTTTTTCCATATCAGCATGAGTGACGCCTTCAGCATTGTATTTTGCCAAAGTCTTACCCACCTTATATTCCAAAAATTGTGGATATGGGAATGCAGGATTACCAGAATTTATGTTAATAGGAACATAACTGGCAGAACTCCACGTTCGAGCACTTCCTTGTGCAAATACGTTCACTATGCCACAGTACATGCAGCATAATATCGCCATTAATTTGATAGTTAATTTACCCATATATTAAACCCCATTACAAATTCGAAATACATAAGTTCAGTTATTAGATTAGGCAAAAATAGCAATATTTTCAAATCGAGGTGCTTTTTTTGCAAAAAATTGTTAACAACAGAGTCCCTTGCAAACCCATCTCATTCCAACAACCATTTCCAGACTGGGATATTTATTTTGAATCCGAATCTGGGTGACCACAATGGTTCGCCCCTACGATCAACATTAAATTCCTCAGACATCTTTTCCAATAATTACGAATTATGCATTATAAATTATGAATTTTTAAAAAAGACGCAGGAGAACTTTCCCCTGCGTCTTCCAAATCAATAGTAAGATTTTATTTCATGATAACAAGCTGTGATTTGCCATTATTGAATCTGACTACGTATACTCCTGACTGCAATCCCATCGTTTTAAGTTTTTCAGTCACGTCGACGCTTCCTTTCACGACTATCTTCGCCAAGTTTTTACCCATCATATCCACCACCGTGGCTTCCATTGATTCATCTGATAAAATATCAATGTTACCAGTCAATTCATCAAGTTCTTCTTTTGTGTCAGCAAACGCGATCCAGTCGATATTGGCATACGCTCCACTGATTCTGACACGCAGGATGTGTTCACCAGACTCTATTGTCGATGTTTTGCCATCTACAATTGTGTAGGTGTTCCAATTATCGGTCTGCGGAATCTTGACTGTGTCTGCCACTTGCTTTCCGTCTACCATCAGGATGAAACTTGAGAAATTCAATCCGCTTGCCACCTGAGCCTTGTAGAAATATGGTGCGGATTTCTTTGTCACAATAGAATACTCCGTCCACTCTCCTTCCTGCGTATAGCCGATAGCATAACCTTTCGACTCGCTGATTGAGTCGACGGTAACGATATCCACGCCTTCATTACGGTAGGCTTCTCCTTGGTTTTCAACATCTTTGTCGTAGTATGCGATACCCTGTCCACCCAAGTCATAATCTTCCATCTCGATTTTGCCAGGAAGAGTGAACGCTACAGAATATGGTTCCTGAGGTATAGCCTCAGAGAAGTTTGGCAACGGGATGTCTTTCTGCTTGATACTTTTGTATTTCGCTTCTATTCCAGCATTATCAACAACTTTCTGATCAAAACCGTCATTGTCGTGGGCATAGTTTTGTCCGCAAGCATTGCAGGCAGTTCCTTTAGGAGCATTCACAGCCACGTTGTAGGCGATCTCAAAACCGCTTGTTCCCTCGTCTTGATAGATTGGGCAAGTCCAATAGTCTGCCCAGTCAGAGCCATTGATATCATGACTGTAGTTGTACATGATCTGTCCGTTTTTACCTTGGTTAGACAGAGTGTAGATAGCAGCACCGTCGCATAATAATCTTGCTATATGGTGAATCTCATTATAGTTGATCTTATTTCCGTCCATTGCGGTCTCATTCGTAGTCCAGCCAAAGCCTACAGAGATTCCAGAATAGTTGGCATACGACACTTCGTTATGCTCGATCACAATATATCTAGGATAACCGCCAAGAATAGGCACACCACCCTGTATCTCATTGGTAGTATTGTGGACATAATTGTTTTTCACTGTGTCACGAGTACATATCTCATCCCTGTCAGAAGGGTTATAACCCTTATGGATCTCTGTCAATGAATCCGGAGCGAATTTGCCGACAGAGATGCTGGATCCTCCTATTTCTGTGAAGACGTTGCCCTCTATACGTGTGTCATTAGTGCCGGAAGTGAAATCCAAACCTGTGGCAGCCATCTGTGTGAAGATGTTGTCTTCAAATATCACTCTGCTCGCATTCGTCACTTCAATACCTGCAGACGGATGCCAAAGCATAAATTCATTTGACTTCAAAAGTCCACGCCAGTCTTCCACCACGTTCACAGCAAACTGTCCTGCCTGAAGGTTGAGGAATCCTTCGTTGCTTGGACGCAAATAGTTGGTGTGGGCAAACACAATGCCACTGAACGAGATATTCTGCACCTTGTCTTTAGTGCTCTCTCCCTTCACCTCGATAAGAGTCTCTATATTTGGAGCCACCACATTAGCAGTCGACATATTCTCTCCCTCACGTGGCATGTAATAGAGTGTATTTGTATCTTCATCCAGATACCACTCTCCCTCCATATCCAAAAGAGACATGTCATTCTCAAGATAGTAGCACTGCTGCTTTGGAGGATTACTCATGAATGCTGTGCCAAGCATAGGATAAGCTCTGCGGAACAGACGAGTACGCTCAGGATCCTGTGGAATGATCTTACATGTGTTGCCATTGTATTTCACATCTTCAATTCTAAGAGTCTGGTCGGCCCAAGCCACCATCACATGAATCTCTGATTTCTTGATATTCTCCAGTTTTTTGATCTGATCTGTGTAGACGTCGAACGCTCTGCCTGTTGTGTCAACTTTGGCAAGACGGTTGAAATAGTGGTCGCCATTAGGTTTGACATTTGGATGACGCGCTCGGATTGCCTTCTTTCCATTGACATATAGCTGTCGGAATCTGCCAACCACATCTTTCGCGCACCAGATATTCTTCTCCGCATCAAACAGTTCCCAGCCATTCACTGGGATACCTCCCGTCACCAAAGGAGTCTCACCCGGAGCAGCCATATAGCGGACATAATGGCCGTTTGTTCCACCGTCGGCATTGGAAAGACGCAATGTGCTTGTCAACTGATACGTGCCTTCATGCAAATAGACATTTATATCTTCTTTCATTGATTTGTTGACACCTCTCACTGCTCTTTGTGCCTGCTCCAACGTTTTGAACGGAGCAGTCAACGTGCCCTCTGCTGAATCATTGCCACTTGGCGAAACATGGAAATCCACGGCAATGGCATTGCTGACGAAACAGCCTAGCAATATTGGTAATATATATTTCTTCATAGTCGTATTCTTTTAATAATTTGGATTGACGAAATCTGGTTTAATACCGGGCAGGTTTGAACCCAGCCCCGACGTGGTTCCATACGGTTATTCAACGACAACGGTGATGGTTGTCTTCTCGTCGACAGATTTCAAAAGATAAACACCATTTTCCAACCCTTTGTTTTTCAGTGCCTTTTTAGGAGAGACGGAATTGTTTCCATTAACTGTGCCAGCGATTTTACCATCAGCTGTATAGACGGTATATTCTCCTTCAAACGAAGGCAAATTATTTATCACTTCCACATTGGAAGCATTCTTATCACAAAATTCAATCCAGTCTATATTGATCCAATCTCCTTCTATCTGTAATTTAAGTATATGTTCACCCTCTGGCAACTTTTTAGTCGTCATTGTTTCCGCAATAAGATAAGCCTCCCAATCTTCACCATTCTCAGCAGTCTGGATAAAATCAGAAATCTCCTCGTCATCAAGATACAATTTGATTCCAGCTTTCTCATTGCCGGTTGACAATCGTGCACGGATCTTGTATTCATCGGCGACCTTTACATTGACCGTATACTCTAGCCACTCTCCTTTTTGTGCGTAGCCGACTGCATAACCATCAATTTCATCGGATTTGTACACGTCTACACCATCCTTACGGAAAGCCTCTCCACGGTTTTGTCCGTCAGCATCATAATATGCCTTACCTGAGCCACCCAGGTCATACTCCTCAGCCTGGATTTTTCCAGGGATCTCCGCAGGCTCACCATTGTATGGAGTCTGTGGAATATTGTGAGACTGGTCTACGAAATACCAGTAGTCAAACTCAAACATATCACTGTTCTGACCTGAGAAAGTAAAGTAGATGTCGTGGACACCTGTCACCATCGTAACTTCAGTCTCCAACTCTTGCCAAGCATTGTTAGTAGGCTCGACTCCTAAAACAGCGATCTTCTCACCATCCTTTTTATCAAGATGAACCTCAATATTTCCGCCCTTACCAGATGCGCAACGCACAGCTGCGACGAACTTGAAAGCACCCTCCTCACCGAAGTCTACCGAACGCACTTTGATATAGTCATCCCTGTCGATGCCATGGACGAAGATGTTGTTTCTGTCTTTGTAGTTCATACGCAATCCATGAGAGAATGCCTTTGTCTCAGCCTCAACTCTCAAATATGGATCAAGGTTTTTCACAGGATTCTTCACACCGATATTTGTGGCAGGGATAAGAGGAATAGAGCCATCAGCTCCATATGTGAACTCCTCAACACAGCAAGAGCGAGTAAAGCCACCTGTATAACCCTCCTCACCACGAAGGTTCTGGTTGTGGTAGAAGAAATAAGAGTGTCCCTTGAAATCAATCACACCCGAGTGGATAGTGAACGCGAAATTGTTCACTTCATTATGGTTTCCACTCTCTTGGATAATTCCACGGAACGTCCACGGACCTTCTGGGCTGTTGCTTGTAGCATACGAAATCTTTTCTGGCACTCCATGAGACGCATATATCATGTAATAGATATCATTACGTTTGGAAATCCACGGACCTTCAGTATAATTATAATTCGACTCTGCGGTAAGATTCGTCTCGTGAACCATACCGTCGATAGAGATCATATCCTTATTCAGTTTACACCAAAAGAGTTTTGGATTTCCCCAATAAGCGTAAGCCTGACCATTATCATCAATGAAGACAGTCGGGTCGATATAGCTCCAATTAGGTCCTGCGAGAGGTTTTCCGATCGGATCTTTATACGGTCCAGCAGGATGATCAGCCACAGCCACACCAATAGCACGAGGCCCATTGGATGTAGACGTGATATAGAAATAATACTTACCGTCTCTCTCGATCATCTGAGAAGCCCAAGCGGCATCCCTGTCTGCCCATTTAAAATCACTGTTCTGAATAGGAGCACCACGGTCTGTCCAGTTGACCATGTCGACGGTGGAGAACACTCTCCACTCATTCATTGTGAAATAATCCACACCATCCTCATCATGTGATGTGAAGACAAAGACTGTGTCACCGATCACCACAGGTGCCGGATCCGCAGTAAAATCCGTCTGAAAAATCGGATTGTCCGCCAAAATAGATGCCGACATCATAAAAGATGCAGCTGTTAGTAAATAGTTTTTCATTAAGCCTAGTATTAGTGTGTTTTTCGTATCAAATTTATTTCCTCAGGAATCAATCACTTAAGACTGTCCCCAATATCTCGATAGTAAAATTAGAAAACATAAAAAAATAGGGTTGACAAAATAATCTATTTGCTTAACAAATATGAAAACAATCGGTATTTGTTACATCCGTCATCGTTTGTTTTGGAGCAATACGTTTTAATCCGAACTAAAAAGCAGTCAAATGATTTCAGTCCGAAGCTTCCCAAAACAGCAAATATCAGTTCATTTTTAATTCGAGATAAAGGAAAGGTCACAGCATTCACTGCTGCAACCTCCCTAATCTTTAATGCGTTTTTGCTGTTAATTTATTTTTATCTAATTGTCAGTTTTTCGTAATAGAATCTGTTTTCGATCTCCACTCTCAACATGTAAATGCCAGGAGTAAGAGTGGAAACATCGAGGGAATTGGACATTTTCGAAATGACTCTGTCTTTTCCAGTGACATCTGTGACGACCACTATCGCATTTGGATAAATAGCACCGTCTACATACACGCTTATCATATCATTAGCAGGATTCGGATAGACGGAAATGCCTTCCGCATACGTTATCTGCTCCACTCCAGTCTGATCAACTCCGACAACCACCTTCAACGTCTTGTCTCCTTGCAGCCAATCGAAATCTGCCGACGTATAGATACCAGCAGACAGATGTTTCTCCTCTCCATCATTGTTTATTATTGTGACATAGTTCACAGTCAGATCAGCATTAAGAACGACGTTGCTATTCTCCGACACAACTATCACATCTGTAGTATTATTGGCATTGTTGACAAGGATGGCTCCAGTTTTGACCTCAGCCCCAGACAATCCGATAGAATTCTCGCTGTTAAGATTCAGGATTCCTTCGTCGACAATATATTTGCCAGTGAACATCTTCGCATCCATGTCGATATCCAATGTTCCTACATTCTTCTTGATCACATCTCCGTCTCCAACTATTTCTCCTCCTTTCAGTGTCAGATGATGGTCGGAAGATTTGCCTACAGAGACAGAAGCGTCTCCATCTATTTCAAGTTTTCCTATCGTCAACTCAAAAAGCTGAGTGCTGGATGCAACACTTATTCCTCCATTATTAATTTCAACATCCGATAATGAAGAGTTGCCACGCACACGAAGTTTGCCTTCATCTGTGACATCAATTCTCTGGTCATAGTTGCCATTGATATCAACCTCGCCATTGGTGATTTCAGCAGTATCTATACCTGTCGGCAACACTCCTCCAATCCAATTTCCTGCGTCATTCCAATCTGAATTCTCCGCACCACGGTTGAAGACTCTGCGTACAGGCTCACGTTTCACCACTTCTCCTGCGACATATATATCGGGTTGAGCGATATTATCAACACCTCCACCAATATAGTTCGACAAATGTGGAGGTTGGTTGTAAGACGTGTTCTGCCATGCCACTCCAAGACGGTATACATAATCGTGCATAGGAGTGAACAGACGATACTTGGTTTCAAATGTAGTAGTGTAAATATTGATTTTGCTTGGATCATTCGCGTCATACAGGATCACCTCCTCACGCCAGTCACCAAGGATGTCGGCAATCAGACATGGAGTAGATTTTGTTGAGTTGCAGGTTGATCCGTTGCCATAACTACCAAGAGCCACCATGTCCTGCTGTTTCTTTGAGGTAGGATTATATTTGGAGATCATAGCGGCAGTGCCCTGACCATCAAAAATCTCATCCTGAAGATCACCGTCCCAATAAAGACGGAAGTTGGCACTCGAGCGAGATCCTACCTGTTGACCAGCCTTATTATAGTAATAGCCATCAGCTGAGCTACAAAATTCAAAACCAGGATTGTTAGGATCGACATCAGCAGCAAAGCCACGTCCGACATCTGTGCCTGTTTTCTTTCCAAACACCACATTATTAGTACGCAGATTTCTCAACTCATATCCATACGCGCTACCTTTATCCTCATGGACAAACCATCCATAGAAATCATTGTCATTAGGGAACATACGGCTGACATGCATAGCGTCACCATGTCCGTAGCCCGTACGGCTGTACAACCTTCCATCGTGATCAATGGTAGCACTGCCATAAATTATCTCATCAAAACCATCATTATCAACATCTGCGACAGAGACATTATGGAATCCCTCGCCATACGCGCCCTGTCCGCTTGTCGGCGAATCATGGAACCAACGCTGGACAAGTTTGCCATCAATAAAATCGTAAGCGGCGATTGTGGAACGTGTATAATATCCACGACACATCACAACACTCGGATGCTGGCCATCCAGATAAGCTGTGCAAGCCAAGAATCTGTCTACACGGTTGCCATACTTGTCTCCCCAGTTTGACACCGTTCCCCTACCAGGATTATATGCCACGGTGTTGATTTCAGCTCCTGTCAAACCATTGAAGATAGTCAAGTATTCAGGTCCGGAAAGGATATATCCGTCGCTGTTTCTATAATTTGCATTAGGATTATCATTCCCCATAAGCACATATTTGCCTGTGCCGTCTTTTGTTCCAGGAGCCGTTTTCATCACCACCTCACATTTGCCGTCTCCGTCATAATCATACACCTGAAACTGTGTGTAGTGAGCTCCCGCACGAATATTCTGGCCAAGGTCAATACGCCAAAGCATCGTGCCATCAAGTTTATAGCAATCCAAGTAGACGTTGCCCGTCGTGCCACTTTTAGAATTATCCTGAGCATTGTTTGGATCCCACTTCACGAAAAGTTCGTATTTGCCATCACCGTCAGCATCGCCGACACTCATATCATTTGGAGTGTACGAGCATCCGCCTGTACCATTGGAAGGACGAGATAGCTGGATGCTTTTCCACCAAGAAGACCATGGTCTGCAAACATCACTCGACTCGACCTCTTTTCCGTTCTCCACCGTCTTCACAACATAAGATGAAGATGCAGATCCGGCATTATCCAAAAGATTCGTCGCACCTGTGATAGGCTGAGCATTCACAAGTGTACCGTCTCTATAAATATTGAAAGCTGTTGTTTTGTTATCCGTACCTAGGAAACGCCAACTGACAAACACTCCATTGTCAGTCTTCACGGCATGCAAGCCTCTGTCTAGTGCTTCCATTTGTCGTGTTGCTGACAAATTGGAAGCTGACAGAAATGTTGCAAAAATTAATATATTAACCCTTTTGTTCATTAGATGTGTTTCAGATAGAGATAATAAATAGTGTTTTATTCACTTGCAAAGATCGGCAATATATATGTCAAAAGCGTCATAAAAAGTACCAAAGAAGATTGTGAAAAGTTTCAATACAATGATTTTTTCACGAATTCATCGGATATTTTAAATAAAAACAAAAAAAAACGCACCGACAAAGCCGATGCGTTTTGTATCGTATTTGTATTTGAATTCTAATACAAAAGTGGTTTCAATTTAGCGAATCTAGTATGAGTATCTTTTCCTCCTTGGAAACTTTTCACTAAAGACGGGCTTGCCAATGTATAGTTGGGAGCAGTACCGTCGCAAACAAGTATCGCAACGACACTTCCTGGATTGGTTTCAGCCATCTCTTTATCTACCGGAGCATAACCAATTGTACCGAATCGCATCAAATATATACTTCCAGAAGTTTCCGACATGACAAAATCTCCAGGGATTCCAGAGATACGGAATTTAACTGACTGATTGCCTTCTGCATGACTACCGTAAACAGAATCAACAGTCAAGATAAACGAGCGTCTGTTTGAGCATACGAAATAACGAGTATCACCAGTCACCGTCACCAAAGAATCTCCCGGTTTGACCAATGGGTCCAGCATATCGTGTGTATGGATTCTCGAGAACTGTTTTATAAGTCCTTCTGCAGACATATCAGAACATTTGAACAATCCGTCTTCTGGCAAACGTAACATAGGATTATCCCCGCCATCAATTATCGCCGCAGTTTCCGTAGTATCTTTCCACATAATTATGACCGCGCTTTCAACAGCCGTGTATCTTCCTGTATCCTGACGGTCCAACATTTGCAGATAATCGCCAGCCAAGATGCAAAACAGTGAATATTTCACCACCGTGCCATCCTGCTTAAATTCCAATATCTCTGATCCAGCTTCATGAGCTCCATCAGTATTATGGAAATATGAGTTCACAAAAGTTTTGCCTGGTATTGTATAGTCTAGATTCGATTCGGAGTCGTCCACACTCTCACAAGCAACAGGTATTATCGCCACGATATAAAATCCTATGGTCCAAGCCAATATTTTAAGCAATTTATTCATAATAATTACGGTTTATTATTTTCCACATTTATTTCTAAGAATAATTACAAATGTACATATTCAAATGCAGAAAAACAATTTTTTAATTAAAGATATTGGCATATATCGGAAAAAAATTAGAGACGATGATCATCAATGAAACATCAATGTTTAACTGCACTGCTACAATACGACATTGCTTCGCCAACCATATCTGGCAAATGGCCGTCTTCATTATTCGTATAGACTTTCGATATAGGTTCTGAATCCGGCTCTTCAATAGTATAATACAATGTGTCACTGGTTTCAGAATATCTGACCTCGACTTCTTTACCATCCCTTTTCAGTATTGATTCATAAGTAGTGGTGGTTTCATTCCACCCGTCAGCTATAATAGAATCATTGAGTAGATGTTCTGATTCCAAGCATGTAACTTCATAAATAGATCTGCCATCTTTAGAATATTTGGACTCTTCTACATATGTACGACCGCAGCCCCCGCCAAAGCTCTCGTTTACAGATCGTTTATACCCTACTTTGCCATTATCGTAGTAATATTCAAATTTGCATGAACTCATATCTCCACAACGGTCACTGAAACAAGTAGCTATTTTTATTCCATTTCTACTGATGTACGTTGTATCTCCGCTGCAACCAGAATCATCCTCCCACTCTATCTCATCCATAATATACACAGCATTTTCGGAATACTTCCAATCGTTTAACGAACGAGTTGTCTCGTCTATCTCCTTCCAATTATAAGTTCGGCTGTCAGCATCCTTTATCAAGAAAGTATCTTTAATATATGCCACAATCTCGTTTTCAAATCTCATAATAACAGTGTCGTATTTCACTTCATTATTTTTCGTGGCAATAGAATCTTCAGTTATAGAAGTTGAATCATCATACACCATAATATCTTGCGTAACTTCTCGGCTCTCAACATTCTGTCGAGAGCAAGATGCAACCGCAAACAAATATGATATGGCAACTATAACAAGTCTCATTTTTCAAAATTCAACAAAACATGGCGAAGATATATATTATGTTTGGAATAGCAATAAAAAAGGCGACGGAATTGCTCCCGTCGCCGTATATAGAATCAATTAGATTCAAATGATTATCTGCCAAGACGTGCGTTCATAGCCTTAGTAGCCTCCTCATAACCTGGCTTGCCAAGTAGAGCGAACATGTTCTTCTTGTAAGCCTCAACACCTGGCTGGTTGAATGGGTTAACACCAAGAAGGTAACCAGAGATACCACAAGCCTTCTCGAAGAAGTAGAACAACTGACCGATGTAGAACTCGTTAAGTGAAGGCAAGTTGATGTGTAGGTTAGGAACACCACCGTCTGTGTGAGCGATGATAACACCAAGCTCAGCCTGCTTGTTAACGTAGTCAACGTTCTTGCCACCTACGAAGTTAAGACCGTCAAGGTTCTCAGCATCCATAGGTACCTGGATCTTCTTAGATGGACGAGCGATTGAGATAACTGTCTCGAAGATAGAACGCTCACCCTCCTGAATCCACTGACCCATTGAGTGAAGGTCTGTAGAGAAGTCTACAGCAGCTGGGAAGATACCCTTAAGATCCTTACCCTCTGACTCACCGTAAAGCTGCTTCCACCACTCTGCGATGTAGTGCAACTTAGGGTTGTAGTTAACCAAGATCTCGATCTTCTTACCCTTCTGGTAAAGCTCGTTACGAGTTGCAGCGTAGATAGCAGATGGGTTCTTTGAGAATGGAACATCCTCAGCTGTAAGTTTCTCCATAGAAGCAGCACCAGCAACAAGTTTCTTGATATCGAAACCAGCAACTGCGATAGGAAGCAAACCTACTGGAGTAAGAACTGAGAAACGGCCACCGATATTATCAGGAATAACGAATGTCTTGTAACCCTCCTTTGTAGCAAGAGTACGAAGAGCACCCTTAGCAGCGTCTGTAACAGCAATGATTCTCTGACGAGCCTCATCCTTACCAACCTGCTCCTCAAGCTGAGTCTTAAGGATACGGAATGCAAGAGCAGTCTCTGTAGTTGTACCCGACTTAGAGATGTTGATGATACCGAACTGCTTGCGGTTAAGGAAAGAAGAAAGCTCTGCAAGATAATCCTCGCTGATGCTGTTACCAGCGTAAAGGATAGTTGGATTCTTTGAGCTCTTGATATATGGAGCGAAAGAGTTAGAAAGAGCCTCGATTACGGCGCGAGCACCTAGGTAAGAACCACCGATACCTGCAACGACTACGTAATCACACTTCTCTCTCAACACCTTAGCAGCAGCGATGATCTCATCCATAAACTTCTCTGTGATAGAAGAAGGAAGAGTCAACCAACCAAGGAAGTCATTTCCTAGACCTGTACCCTTGTGAAGCATCTCCTGTGCCTCTTTTACCTGCTGCTCGTAACCCTTGATAGCAGACATTGACATGTGAAGCTCCTTGCAAACGAAGGCATTCTCCACGTTAAGTTTCATGTTTTCCATTTATTCTTTTTATTTGTTTTATTTCCTTTAATTATCAGAACGATTCAAATTTGTTGTTTTTGTCGACCAAAGTCACACGTATAGCAATACTGTTATACTCAACAACAGCCTCTACATCCTCAGGGAAATCAGCAGGCATCTCAATTCCCACTAAAGTTCCTTTGTCGATCCATTTTGTATTTGTATCTATGTCATTTTTGCCTTTCAGGTTATAGATACCATACACTTCTCCTCGTGTCAATGTGCCATCTTCATTCTCCTTCAACAACACAAATCTACAAGAGAAATTTGATTGAGATGTTTGATTGATCACACGAATACGTCTGTAAGTATTATGTGGTCCTTCTACCTTGAAAGTTGTCTTTGCCTCTACCGAAATAAAAGCCAACACCGACAAAATAAACAAAATGATTCGTTTCATGATCCTATTTCAACTTAGTAATCAGTTTACGCATTTCAAATGCAGCGATCGCACGGTCGTACAAAATATTGTATACAGCCTCAAGGATCGGCATCTCAACGTTGAACTTTTTGTTGATCTCAGTGATACACTTTGTGCCATAATAGCCTTCCGCTACCATTTCCATCTCCACCTGCGCTGTCTTGACGCTGTAGCCCTTACCGATCATTGTTCCAAACAAACGGTTGCGAGAGAACTTTGAATAGCCTGTCACAAGCAAGTCGCCAAGGAAAACCGGCTCACAGATGTTGCGACCCTGCTGCGTAGCCACAGTAAGGAACTTGTCCATCTCCTGTATAGCATTACAGATCAACACAGCCTGAAAATTGTCTCCTAGTTTCATGCCATGGCAGATACCAGCCGCAATCGCATAGACATTTTTAAGCACAGACGCATACTCAATGCCATAAACATCATTGAGGATTCGAGTCTTCAAATATGAACAATTCAAGATTTCCGACACCTCTTCCGCGCGCTCCTGCGAACTGCATCCAACAGTCAAAAAAGACAAACGCTCCAACGAAATCTCTTCTGCGTGTGTAGGGCCAGAGACAACCAGGATATTATCTTCCTTTACTCCATATTTTTCCCTGAAATAATCTGAAATGACAAGATTCTCATCAGGCACGATACCTTTTATCGCCGAAATGACGATCTTATCCTCCAAAGACTCAGTCAGATTAGCCAAATGGCTTTTCAAATATGGCGACGGTGTGGCGAATATCAACATATCAGAATTGCGTACAGCCTCGTTGATGTCGGAATAAAACGTAATTCGATCAACATCAAAGTGAGCCGACACAAGGTAGGATGGATTATGCCCCGTCTGCTTAAACTCCTCTATCTGCTCCGGACGACGCATGTACCAATTTATATGTCTATCTTTATTAGCCAGGCAGACTTTAGCAAGGGCCGTAGCCCAGCTTCCGCCTCCCATCACCGCTATTGTTTTTTGCGTTTTCTGCATCACTAAAATTAATTAAAAATCAAATAGTCCGGATTTTGGATCTTGCAGAATTGAAAATCTTACGTGAAATTTGGAATCATGCAGGATAATGATTCTTGCAGGATTTGGATCTTGAGGAAGACACACGTCCGTGTGTCTCTACTGATCATCATCCCCGACTATCAATTATTAACTCAACTATCAATTTGCTTTCGATACCCACTCCGCAACCTCTTCTTTAGTTGGGTTAGTGAGATCAAGCTTGTATTTCTTGTTCAAACCACAGATATCCTGATGTAGTTTGTTTGGATTGCACTCCTTCAAGCTTTCAATTGTCAAGAATCCAGCCTTCTGGATCACCTCAACCCAAGCCTCTGGAATACCAAGAGCCACATACTTTGATGTAGCATCCTTAGCCTGTGTTGTCTCTGGCTTCATCTGAGGGAACAACATCACCTCTCCGATAGCGAACTTACCAGTCATAAGCATCACCAAACGGTCGATTCCGATTCCGATACCGAATGTAGGAGGCATACCATACTGAAGAGCGCGAAGGAAGTCGTGGTCGATGATCATAGCCTCGTCGTCACCCTTATCAGCAAGCTTCATCTGATCGATAAATCTCTGCTCCTGATCGATTGGGTCGTTTAGCTCAGAGTAAGCGTTTGCAAGCTCCTTACCGTTTACCATCAACTCAAAACGCTCTGTAAGGCCTGGCTTAGAACGGTGCATCTTTGTAAGCGGAGACATCTCCACTGGATAGTCACAAATGAATGTAGGCTGGATGAAATCACCCTCACAAGTCTCGCCGAAGATCTCATCGATAAGTTTACCCTTACCCATTGTCTCGTCTACCTCGATACCAAGCTTCTTAGCAACCTCACGGATCTCATTCTCGCTCATTGGATATAGGTCATAGCCTGTCTTCTCCTTAATAGCGTCTAAGATTGGAAGGCGACGGAATGGAGCCTTGAATGAGATAACTTTTCCATCAATCTCAACCTCTGGCTTACCGTTGACTGCGATACAGATCTGCTCAAGCATCTTCTCTGTGAAGTCCATACCCCAATTCAAATCCTTGTACGACACGTAAAGCTCCATACAAGTGAACTCAGGGTTGTGAGTCTTGTCCATACCCTCGTTACGGAAGTTCTTACCCATCTCATATACACCCTCGAAACCACCTACGATAAGACGCTTCAAGTAAAGCTCTGTAGCGATACGCATGTACATATCCTGGTTAAGAGCATTGAAATGAGTGATGAACGGACGGGCTGAAGCACCACCTGCGATACTCTGCAAGATAGGAGTGTCAACCTCTGTATATCCTGCGTTATCCAAGATGTTGCGTATAGTGCGGACGATTGTAGCACGCTTTAGGAAAGTCTCCTTTACACCATCGTTGACGATCAAATCGACATAACGCTGACGGTAACGAAGCTCTGGATCGTCAAAAGCATCGTATGCCACACCATCCTTATATTTTACGATTGGAAGCGGCTTAAGGCTCTTGCTCAACACAGTAAGCTCTGCACAATGCACTGAGATTTCACCTGTCTGTGTGCGGAAAGCATAACCCTTAATACCGACAAAATCACCGATATCTAATAATTTCTTGAATACAGTGTTGTACATCTCCTTATCCTCACCCGGACATAAATCGTCGCGAGAGATGTAAACCTGAATACGACCTTTGGAATCTTGAATTTCAGCGAACGAAGCCTTACCCATGATACGGCGGCTCATGATACGACCTGCGATAGACAAATCCCATCTTTCAGCGTCGTCCTTAAATTGCTCTTTGATATCTGTACTATATGCAGAAACCTTATACTCTGCAGCTGGATATGGCTCAATACCCATATCACGCAATGCTTTAAGACTCTCACGTCTTAGAATCTCCTGTTCACTTAAATCTAGTAAACCCATGTTATTTATTATGTTTTCTTTTTTCTTTAGATACACCAATACACCTTTAGAAAGACGTATTTGGGACAAAATTAGAAAAAAGTTGCTTAATAGTGCAAAAAAAGTAGATAAAAAGGCGGTCTGACAGCATTTTAGTGTGTTGGAAGGGGATTTTTCAATGCATAATGCGTAATGCATAATGCATAATTAGGGTGAATCCACACATCTGATGGTTCACACAAACGTAGAGACGCACGGACGTGCGTGTCACATTCCCAAAGGGGACATATAACCTCAGGTTATCTACAAACCGATTTTATTTTGCGGAGCTAAACATTGTCAGTTTAAAACAAAAAAGGCCCCGCCTCGCGACGGTGCCCTAAAATATTTCGTGCAACGTGACATCATCACGTCGACTCGATCAATCATTAATTATGCATTATGAATTACGCATTATGCATTAATTATAGTCCTAGAGACTTCTTGATTGCCTCGATCTTAGCTGTAGCCTTCTCGTTCTGTTCTGCGTAGTCTGCAGCAGACTTCATTGTGCCCTTAACCTCGCAGTAGAACTTGATCTTTGGCTCTGTACCTGAAGGACGAACTGAAACCTTTGTTCCATCCTCACAGAACCACTGAAGAACGTTGCTTGTCTCTGGCATGTCAAGTTTCTGCTTGCCAGCTGCAGTTGTCATCTCAAGAGTCTTGAAATCCTTAACTACAGATACCTTGCTGCCACCTAGATCCTTAGGAGGGTTAGCACGGAAGCCTTCCATCATTGCCTTGATCTCGTCAGCTCCGCTCTTTCCTGGCTTAGTAACGTTGATTGTGAACTCCTTAGAGAAGCCATACTCCTGATAGATCTGCA
>JAEEGL014281600.1_pt1 | contig 59058 bp, 47 predicted proteins | sample 9134231 | NCBI WGS metagenome assembly JAEEGL01 (sample SAMN16246548, study PRJNA631951) | gut metagenome | biome: gut microbiome; feature: rumen; material: fiber-attached | host: Bos | place: Iran: Karaj | collected 2018-10
TCATGCTCCTTGGCATTGCCTGGGGCATAGGGATAGCCTATCTCTGACATGACCTTCCACTGCTCGTCAGTGAGCGGCTGGAGATAACTTTCCTGCTTCTTCTGCTGAACACTGTTGATGCTATTCATCAAGAACTGGGCAGAAGCAATGGAAAGATGGTCAATGTCGAGTATACGATTAACCATACCCTCACCATTCTTCTCACCATCATAAAGGATAGTTCCGTTATTGTTGGAAAGATAGACAGCCTTGACACCATCACCAATATCAGTAGGATTGATGGCGATAGACTGGCCATGAGTGCCTATAACCTCACCCAAGAGGGTACGGAGCTGCTCACGACGCTCCTCAGCGGCATTGTCGCGTGAGGCAACAATACGGTCGGCATTCAGGGCTATGACCTTCTCGGCAAACTTGACAGCGGAAGACTCATCATAGAAGTCTGCCCATTCCTGGTTATTCATAATACGGGCAGAACCGCCTAACTCCTCGGCAAGGGATTGTATCTCCTTGAAGGATACAGCATTTATCTCCTTGACAAACTGAACGTGGAACTCACCTTCAACACCACCGGGACGGTTATCGGTTCCAATGGAGATGCGATAGGGCTTCTCTGCCGTCTCATGGTTGACAGGATTATTCTTCAGACGCTCCAAGACATCACGGTTGTCATCAAGCGTCTTATCGAAAATATTATCGAGGACTTGCTGGCGAACACCTTCCTTTGACAGGTCTATACGAGACAATATATCAAGCTGCTGGTCAACATCGAGGTCATTGAGCATATAAGGGTCAAAGGATTGCTCAGCATCTTCCATACTCTTATACAGCATGACATAGCCCTCATCAACAGTATAAGCGGCGAAACGCTCTACACCACCATCATCAAGACGGTGCTCGATAGGTTCATCGAGAAGAATGGCAGTGCCGAGAAGACCGGCAGCGTCATAGTTCTGACGGACATTACTGTATTCCTGCTCTAATTGCAAGCGCTCACCAAAATACTTGCTGGCCATCTCAATAACAAAATCGCTGCGCTGAGACATAGCAGCAGGGCCAGTCATAGCGGCATAGCGCTCTGCCTCTTCTGCGGAGAGGTTAATCTCCTCAGAGATAGCATGAAGGGAACGATAATCCACAAGGCTGATAGAATAGCCGCCATCACTCAAGCGATAGATCTCAGCACCAAAACCCTCACGAGCAGGATCGACAGCAATCTGCTCCTGCATACGACTGATGCTCTGGCTGATATCAAGACGTGGGTCACGGACATTGGCAATAGCCACATGAGTATTGATAGTGGCATTCTCTGTTAAATCCATATAGTCTGACATGCCGATCATGACAAAAGAGGTCTTCTCACCTTCCACAGTACGCTCATAAAGCGGAACTTGCAAAGCTTCAGCAAGACGCTCGGCATCTTCACCAAAAGCTTCTACGAAGCCCTTCTGACGGAATAACAGTATTTCGTCAGGATGAAGAGCTTTCTGATTATTATAGTCAGAAAGTACTGAGAGGCGTTCACCCTCCACATTACGCTGCTCGACAACAGGAACGGCAGCGTCAAGGGCATTCTCTATCGTGTCACGTCGGCCTCTGATAAAATCCGCCACAACAAGGGTTCCTTCTGGATGATAGTAGTTGGTGGGGATATCACGAATAACCATTTTTTCGCCGTCCTCGGCGATGGCATCAAGACCCGTAGGATGGAAGTCAAGGGTCTTAGCCTTGAAATTTCCTATATTCAGACTTCCATTCGTGTCCAAAAGGACTGACTCTTCCTGAACATGTGAGAGGGCATAGTCAATGGTCTGTAGGGCGTAGCCCGTCTCATTGAAAGGCTGGTCACGGAAAGGACGCATATTGACAGGTGCATTGACAATACGGAGGTTTACATCCTTTTCGGCAAGTACCTCATATCCGTCAGAAGAGATATTCGTCAGCTGCACAAAATTGTCAGCACCAAAATAGACAAGATTGGCAGGCCAGCCAGTGAGACGTAACACCTGCTCGGCATCCTGACCGACAGCAGACATACCATTGCCATTCTTGAACAATACCAGTTCATCGGGATATTGAGCATGCAGACGGTCGCTGATGGCTACAAGGGCAGCCATACGCTGGTCGTCGACCATACCGACGGCATGGAAGCCCTGTAACAGCTCTTCATGACGCTCTTCGACAGACTCGGCAATATTATAAGCCAACTCATCAACCTCATCACGAACGGCTGCAGGTAAGTCAGAGTGGTTTGCCAAGGCATGACCGACACGGACCCACTGACGAAGGGCATCAAGAGTATCTGCATGGTCTAACTGCTGGAAGACAGCCTTTTGCTCGGCAGTGAGAGACTGGTAATTATCAAGGAAATATGCCATCACAAAGGCATAGCGACCTTCGATGTCTGTCTTGGGTGACTTCTGATTGGCTACGTAATCACGTTCTGCCTGCTGGTCTGCCTGTCTGACATGATCAAAAGCCTGAGCGGCATCATAAACAGAGACCTTCATGAGGGCAGAACGGAGCTGCTGAAGATATTCACCAGGACGAACATCACCATTGACAGCCCAAGAATGTAATGACTCGCTATTCACAAGACCTAACAGCTCGACAAGATCTTCACTTGTTGCGTCAGACTCAGGAGCATTGCCGTCGGTATAGTGACGGACAACATCACGGTAAACCTCTTCGAGGACAGCAGGAGAATAGACGGCACGACGGCTGATAACCTCAGAAGACAACATAGATATCTGATCGTCATCCATACCTTCGGCAAGCTGACTGGCGAACTCCTCAAAACGTCCGTTGGTAAGCTCGTTGAGTCTGACAAACTCTGGCTCGTCACCATGGATGCTGAGCAAAGCATCAGCAGCCCACTGACGGAGATTGACAGTCTGGTTGGCATCACGGATAATAGGCTGGCTGAGAGCATCCAGCTGGTCATAAAGAGGTGACGGTGTGTCAAGGTGAAGCTTCAAACCTGAAGCAAGACGGAACACCTCACCATAGGTGTCAGCAACCTCGGCAACAAGAGCCTTGTTGCGCTGTTGCATCATCGACACATGAGAATGGAGGGCTTCCATATTGTCAGCAGACATAGAGAAGAGGTTGATATTTCTCTCGGTACCGTCAGACTCAGTGAGTGTTCCCTTAAACACTAACTCAGCATTCTTGACGGTAATAGACTGATAGGTGGCAGTCTGGTTTTCGTCCATACCTAACAGCACGAGAGGGCTGTCCTCGGAGTAGGTGAGGGACTTACCGGCACCGATAAGCTCACAGAGCTGCTGCTCACGGATAAGCTTCTGGACGAAAGCCTGCTCACTCTCGCTGAGACGGGAAATATCAAGGAAACCTTCACGGTCGGTACCGACAAGGAAACAGTCATTGACACGCTTGATGGTGTCCACAAGAAGCATCTGCTTGTCGGCACGGTGCTCAAAATCATCGGCCATAAAGCCTCTGGGGAACTCCAGACGCTGACCGTCACGAGGCATCACCTCGAATAATACTTTCTTTACTTGATCTAATGTAGCCATATGTTTCTGTTCATTTATTAATGCTTGTTTAGCCTTATCCTGTTCACGCCAACGGGCATCACGAAGAAGCCATTGCTCGGTATTCAACGAGTAATGCTCATTAATAGGATTGATGTCGACAGAAATACCGTCAATCTCGAAAGACTCTTCATGAAGGGCATTGAAAAGGGTGTCTTCACGAACATCATTGCCGCCATACTCCAAGAGTATGTCGAGGTCGCTGCCATCATGGGCTTCACCACGGGAGCGACTGCCAATGACAGTAATTTCCTTAACCCAGACATCTTCATCAAAGAACTGGTCGGCAAGAACTTCTTTAACATGGTCTTCAACCATCAGCTTGACATCTTCAACATCATAGCCATCAAGTCCTTGCACTACCTTCAGTTCAGGATGATACTGAGCGAGGATCTGACGCTGGCGGTCATCAAAGACTGTCTGAACGGCATAATAGTAATCTATATTGGTGCTGTGGTCGTAATGAGCCAGCAAAGTACGGAAAGCCAAGGCCTCCGCAACACTGTCTGAAAGTAAGGCTACCTGACGGCCAACAGTATCGACATTCTCACGGCTGACACCATTATTGAGAATATCAATAACTTCATCCTTCCTGTCAGCATACTTCTGGAAGAAATAATAAGCACCAAGGGGAGAGGTGGTATCTAAACCATTGGCAGCAGACCACTGCTCATAAGAGAGACCATCGAAATAGGTCATCCGCTGACGGGCTTCTACAGAAAGAGACTGGAAATAGACATCATTATTAACATCAATCCATTCCCTCATAGGAGGAACAGGCTTGAAGATGTAATCCACAGGAACAAGACGGGAATAGTCTTCAGCAGCAGGACGACCTTGCTTTTCTGCAACATCGTTGATACTACGATAGCGGCTTCGTCTGTAGTCGATATCATCCTGATAACGACGATAGAAAGCCTTAAGGTCTTCCTCAGAAGCAAAACGGATGCTACCTTCGTAGTCGGCATCCAAATCGAGACCACCAAGGCCCTGACGGGCACCATCGGCGCGGTCTAACTCATGAACAGGGAGGTTCAGGAGATAGATGTCAGTACCTTCATGGTCAACGACAAAACCTATGGCTTTGTCATCTACTAATACAAGATCCTTATAGGCTGGAGTCTCGATATACGCTGCAGCACGGGAGGTATAGCTAACAAGCTGCTGCTCACGGGCTACATCCTCTGTAGCAGATGCTAACATCGTCTGACGAAGAGCCGGTGACAAATGACGGCGCGAAGCAACATTACGGGCTTCAACCTCTCCTGCAAGACTGCGGTAGTTGTCGAAAGTCAACGGAAAACCATTGTCAAGGTAGTCGCGAAGCTCGTTGATACGCTGCTCCTGATGCTTGACATCAACAGTATAAAGCATGTAGGCGTTACGCTTCAGCTGACGTTCCTGCTCCGTGAGGTCAAGAATAGCATCCAGATTAGGATGCTCATTCTGCATGGCAGCAGCAACACGAGACTGGAAAATACGATACTGGGAATCGGCATCCTTCCAAGCCTGGTAGTCAGCAGAAGACTCTAACTGCTGCAGTTCTTGACGAACTTTCTCCAACTGAGAGCCGACAAGGGTGATACGGTCGCCAGGACGGCCACCCTGAGCAAAGCCTTCCAAACCTTGGATGGCATGCTGTATCTCATGCTCAAAAGTATCAATAACCTTATCCTTGGCAGTCTCGTTATAAAGGTCACGGGCATAGGACATCGTCTCTTCATTGATGGTGATATGACGGTCAACGATATCACCAATCCAGTCGGCATCCTGAGAATAGTTGCCACCTTCACCATTGGGAAGCATGGCAAAGGATACTGGAACATCCTTCAGCTCAGGATAGGCGACAAAAAGCTGGGGTGCATCAATGAAGTCCTGCAAAGAATAGCTGTCAGGATTCTTCATCGACACATTATACTGGTAATCCCTGATAACGGGATTGAGACGCAAAGCGTTGATCTCTGCCTGTTCGGCAGCAGAAAGGGGTGCAAAACCTGACACGCCTAAAGCGGCACAGGCTTCACGATGTGACAGCTCACGATAACGCTCAATTTCAGGATGGTTGGCAAGATATTCTGCATTACCATAGAAATTAAAGCTACGTAAAGAGGGTATCTCATAGCGCCACAAGCCATCGGAGCCACGCTCCCAGCCAGTGACAACCTTAATATCTTTGGCAGAGCTGTGAACATTTTCAAGTTCTTCGGCATGATGGAGCATATCAATACGGTTGCCACCATCAGAGAGATCAAGGTTCAGAGCACCCTTCTCACCAATGAAATGGTAGCGAATGTCATTGTTCTCGCGAGAGAACAAACCGATATTATCTGTGACAGACTTAATCTGACTCGGCTCAAAGGCGACATACTCCTTGTAGCCCTCACCACGGTCAACGATGACACCATCATAGCCTGACTGTATGGCAGCAGCAGTGAAATGATAGCTGCCTAACTGGTCATTGATAAGAACAGACCATGACAGGCCAAGGCTACCAATACCTGAACGGCGGGAAATCTCACGCTCACGCCAAACCTTTTCCCTGTCCTTCGGATGATAGACCTGAAGCTCTTCATCCTGAGCCATCAAATCGATATGCTGACCAGCAGCAATCATCTGGTCAGCAGCCTTGATATGGTCGATATACTCCCCAAGGGGTATCTGCTGACCATTGAAGCCAGTGAGTGACAAACCACGGAAAGGTGCTCTGTCAAGCTTTTCCTTGATTTCGTCATAGATATTAACAACACCGTCGGAAATCTCAAAGGGATGCTTGATGTCAAGGAAAACCTTCATGATATGGTAGTTCTCTGAACCGTCATCCAGCCAAGCCGGTGCCTTGGTAGCGAAATAGAAGCCAGCACCAAACAGACCGTTATCACGGCTGTTGGCACCAATCTTATCAATGTCAAACACTGTGAAGTCGGCATGAGTTCCATGCTCCACAACTAACGGCTTGCCATTGTCATCTACAACCTTAGAAACAAACAGACGGTCATTGTTGAAAGAATAACGATTTCCTGAGAAAGAAACAAGACCTTCTTTCTCCAAAGAAGACCAAAGTCCCTTTGCATCGTCTGACATATTCTTTGTGTCAGCACTGCAGAGTACGTGACCCGAAGATGCCAGTTCCATGGCAACAGCAAGATAAGCTGCCTTACCGAAACCTTTATGACGGTACTCCGGCTTAATCTCTGCACCAAAACCGTAGTTTACAACCGACACTTCCTTCCGTCCAAGAAAATCAGGACTGTTAGTCTTAAAATCAAAATAGCCTTCAAGAGGAATAAAACCAATGATCTTGCCGTCAGAGATAACCCGATACTGCAAACCGGCGCCGCCTATGTCGGCAGTATCATAGTCGGCTATAGGCTCGACTCTGACATCTTTTTCCGTGATAAGAGCATTAACCTGCCAGTTGCCAAACCATTCCTTGAAATTGTCACTCTCTACGACGGCTTCCTGCTGCTCACGATAGAAATTCTCGAAGAAGGCCCTGTCTGCAGCAACACGGGCAAAAGGATTATCGTTCACTACAGCAGGATTCTCAATATTGACAACAGGAGCCGTCAGACGATAGTCCAGAGGATTGACCTCGTTCAAGAGGTCAAAAAGAACACGGTCTGCGACCTCTTCCTTATTGGCATAATGAATGCCGAAGAATGAAGAAACACTATCCCAGAAGCGTCCTAACACCTCCATAATCTTGCCAAAGATGGTGTCGGCATTCTGCTTGCCATCGACAAAGTCCTGAAGCTTCTTATAACCGCGCTTGCCACTGAACTGTGCCAAAGCTTCGTCAGCTATCTGGTCATCAGTCCTCAGATGAGGATAGTTCTGCTTGACATAACTCCAGAGTTCCGGCGTGTCCTTCATCATGCGGACAATATTCGCCCACTCCTGGGGGTTACGCTGACGCAACACCTCAGCCCACAAATGGGTATATTCATGAAGTGGGGTCTCGGCAGTGGCAATACGTGGGTCAATATAGATGGTTCCATTATGCACGAAACCATAGGCCATATGTTCACCATTACGGAAGAACATAGGCTGTCCTTCCATGACATCCTGCTTCATCTGACCCGTGACACGGACAGAATGCAGACGTTCGCCAACACTGGAGCCGTCACGCTGAATGGCAGGAATGTCAATAGTCTCGGTCTGGATGCCCCACTGCTTGCCATACTTATTCATGAAGCTGGGCAGGATCTTATCATAGAAGGCCTTCATGCCGTCACCGCCAACCTCTAAGTTCTGACCTTGGATAGAGAAAGCTTCAGAACGTGGCACCTCACCACGGGCTTTCTTCCTGTCAAGGTCTGCAACACCTTGCAAGAGCTGGTCGCCGATATTCTTACCAAAGAGGTTGCGAACATCTTCCTCAGTGGCGTTATCCGGCGAGACGCTGGAGATAATTTTGGCATCGTTATCGAAAACGGAAATGGAATAAAGCTTTTCATCTTTACGCGAATGATTGATGAAAATACTCTCTACCTTACCGCCAAGGCTATAGCGCTCTGCCTGCTGAAGGCCATTAGTCCATGCCACACGGTCATAACCGTTCTCAGCAGCATAGCGAAGCATACGCTTCATAGCCAGCTCATGCCAGTTCTTTTCAAATGGTGTGTCGGGAACGGCATTCCTTTCCAGTCTCTCCAAAGAAGATACACGGGAGGTAAGCTCGTCAAAACGCTGACGCTCCTCTTCATTGGCATAATCCAAGAAATCATCACCAGGATGCTGACCACGGATATATTTGTCATAAAGGCTGTTGGAATATTCACGGGAAACCTGACGGGCTGCATCCAAGTCAGCCTGATTGAAAGCACTGGCATAACCTAACTCCCTACCGTCCTGATGACGCTTGCTCTGTATCTCATCGATAACAAGGGTCTTCTCAGGAACCATACGGTGGTCACGACGGGTGATAAACTCGTTGTAAGCAGCAACAGCGGCTTCAAGGGAACCGAAAGTGCCGGAGACACGGCGCAAAGCAACCATGTCTTCCTCACGGTTGAAAGTAACCTCGGCATGGTCACCCTTGAACTGGATATGAAACTCTCCATCCTTCTCTAAGATAGAGTCGGACTTGGAAGGTGCACCACCATTCAGATTATAATAGTTCTTATAACCTGGAACAGGTTGATAGTCGGCTAACTCATGCCAAGAGGCAGCAGTCGGCATAGATATGGCATGCTGCATGATTTCAGCCTCGCTACGCTCACGGTATGAGATGGCTTCGCCAAAGCGAACCCATGCGACAGCACGACCATCACCAGCATCGCCGAAATGGATTTCGTCATCCTCCTTATACTGCTGTGCAGTAGGCACAATAAGGGCAATCTCTCGCTTGTTGGTTAACCCCTTGGTGGTATAGTCAAGTCTTATATCATGGATAGGATGATCGACGGGAAGAATCTGACGGGCTGCAGAAGCATCCCTGATATACAGATGACCATCCTCATGACCAAAGGCAGAACCGAAAAGAAGGTCGTGACGGCTGACCATCACGTCGAAAGCGACATCATAAGCACTTCTGTCAGCTTCATTGACAGAATAACGCTCACGGTTACGAAGCAACTCTCCCTCTTCCAGAATTTCTTCATTGGTCATCTCATATTCCCAATCCTCATACTTATCCTGCATGCGCTCCATGAAGTCGGCATACTCTTTGTCGGCATCAGCCCAAAGATCGTCAAGATGAGCGGCAATGTCCTCGAACTCTTGCTGGTACTCAGCAAAGCGAGGAATAGAGTCGTAGTCGTGGCGGTCCATATAACGGACTTCCTCGACACGAATGCTATTCTCGTTGATATACGAAAGGATATCCTGCTTGGTGAGAACCCTCGAATCAGTATTGGAACGAAGCCAGTCACTTAAACCAGTCCAGCGGTCTTCGCCGGACTTGACGCCTCCGTTCTTCTCTAACATCTTCAGCCACTGCATAGGAGTGGCCTTATCCTGCTTGATCTTATCCAAAGCCAGCTTCGCATTGCTCACAAAGATAGGTGACTGGCTGTTGGGAACATACATGAAACGGATGTCCGAAGAACGGTCATTGAAACGAAGCGAAGGAGGAATGACCTCACCCATGTCATCACGGGTTATCAGGTCATCAGACTTGACATTATTAAGGGTGTTCTTGTAACGACGGTCTTTTCCGTCGTCATAACCCCACTCGGCAATATCATTGCCATCCCACCAGATATCATCAACGGAAACTTCCTGTTCGATGATACGGTAGTTATTCCAACCATTGATCTTGACGTGCTCCTGAGCATACATCAGGCTTGGTGTAATCCAGTCTCCATTACGGAACTGACCTTCCTCAATAGTAGCAGGAACGGCACGGTACATCTTAATAATTCCGTGACCTTCACGAATAGCCTGGTTGATACTGTTGATAGCATCAAGGCGCTCATCGGACATATTGATACCGCCACGAGGGTCGTTGAGACGGAAGTCAAGGTCGCCAATATCAACACCATGGTTGATATAGTCACCAAGGGTCTGAGCACCTTCCAGCTCTTCATTATCCCAAGCCTCCAGACGCTCTTTTGTAGAACCATAATAGCCACCACTGGGTGCTGCACCATTGAAAGCAAGGCTACCTTGGTAGCTGCTGTCAAGGGTATAACCACGACGTTCTGCAAAGATATTCAGGACGTCGCGCATGACAGCACCATTATCAGGCATAGCAGCGAAATAGACGGCATCCAGCTCGTTATCCGTCAGACGTTGCAAAACAGCAAGACGCTCTTCCTGTGAGGGAATATCCAGATAACGCTGCATGGCAGACGGCATCATATCAAGCAAGGGAACCTGCTCAGTGATAGGCGAAGTGGCGATAAGATGCATCATGTCGCGAGCCACGTCATTCTTCAAGACCCACTTCGTAGTGACAGTCATATCAGGAGCGGCATCCTGGTTTCTGGCGAGAATACCTTGGCTACCGTCAGGACGGGTCCAGACGCGCTGCTGACGGAAATAACGCTCATCACCCTCATGTTCTGTGAACAGACGGCGCTGGGCAATATCATACAGAACGAAAGCCTTGGTGACGGCATCACCATTCTGGTAGTTCATGATACGCTCTTCCTCTGCCTGAATCTGCTTGGCCTCGAACAAAGAACGAACGGCAGCAGAGAAATCATTGAAAGCGGCAGGGGAGAGGTGCTTGGAAATCTCTGCCATCTCCTGCTCACTATACATATTCTCAGGATCTTCCATAATACGCTGGACATCCTCAGAGCCTGCTTGGAAAACATATTTGTTAGCAATGGCAACATCAAGACCTTTTTCCTTAGCAACAGAGATAAGGTCTTCTATCAACTCCCAAGAGTTATAGAACATCTTGCCAGGCTCGAACTTGTTGTCAATACCCAGACGGGCCTTGGCAAACTCATGGATAAGGTCAGAACCAAAGCCGAACATCATAAAACCTCTCATGGCCGTCTCATCATGGCTGCTCTTGGCCTTTATCCAACGCTTGACGAGGTTGCTATCCATAGCACGCTCGACATCCTGACGATTGACAGTAACGGCAAGAGCTGAAGAAAGGGCATCCTGGGCATAGGCTTCATCGGTAGAAAGCTCACCACGAAGCCAAGACATGGCAATGTCCTCATTGGTGAACTCCTCTACCCAACAATCGTTAGTGGAATTGTCAAAGGCAACATATTTGCCATTTTCCATAAACATGCCAAGAGCACCACTATGTGCGGGATAACCATCACTATATTCTGTGCCGCTGGTGATAATCTCGTGATAGACACGCTGTGCTTCTACGTCACGCAAAATCACAGGAGCCTCGCCATCATTAACACGATGCTCGTAGATATTCTCACTGTCAAGGCGATAGGTGCCGATATTGTTGACAGACTTAATCTGATTGGCATTGAAGACAATGACATGATCGGACTTAACCTTACCATCTGTAACATCCCTCAGAATGAGACCATCGTAACCTTCCTTCTGAGCCTTCTTAGCCTCCAAATAAGAGAAATTTGTCTTACGTCCCTTATTGATAGACTTGCCAGCGTTATCACCAACACCATCACCAAACCAGTCATAGCCATCCATGTCAATGACCTTGGGATTACGGACGTTCAGATAGACGGGCATGACATAACCATCTTTCTTGTAGTCACCGTTCTCATCGGTGACAAGGTTACCATCCTTGTCATACATCGGCCAACGACCAGCAAAGGTCTTGGCAAGTTCCTCACTACTGGTGAACATAGCCATACCTGCAGACTTCGACAAGTCAAACTCATCAAATTCGACGTTGGTACCATGGTAAAATACCATAGGTTCACCTTTTTCTGTTAATATTTGTGAATTATCAAGAAGTTTTTCACCTGGAAGATGCGATTTCTCGACATCTTTTAGTAACTTTGCAGCAGAAATAGAGCTATTGGAGAAGCGGGAGGCGGTTACGGCGGCCTCGGTATGACCGGCCATAGCTCTGTTTTCTTTTATATCCTCCTTCAAAACTTCAATACTCGTAGCCTCGTAGCTGTATGCACCAAAAGGTTCTTTATTGGTAATATCTCTCTTCAGGGTAACTTTTACCCTATAATAATCCTCATCAATCCTAACTGCTCCGTATAAACGGGTTATTTCATTATTAGGATTAATGCCGTACTCAAACTTACGTACATCATTTATTTTATTAGCATCTGCATGTATCTCTCCAATGATGCTGTCTTTAATTACCGATGGTAAAACTTTAAGTACGGAAAAATGCACATCCAAGGATGTACTTAAAGATGGAGCAGGATCGGCAAGAAATTTATTTACAGCTGTATTGCTTATACGAATAATTCCTTTATTACCTGTTTCAATATCAGAATAAGTACGAGAAATATTTTCCTTTGCCCATTTACGGGCAGCGGCAAAATTCTTAAAACCGTGATCTTTTTCAGCAGATACTATATTAACCTGCTTCAATGGTAGTTCCCAGTTGCCGAACCATTTTTTAAACTCATCAGAATAAATACCATCATGAATCTGCTCACGATGCTTAGCATTCTCCTGACCCAGCACACGCTCACCTTCCTTCCAGTCGGTATTGACATCAATACCGGCACGGCGCATCTTCTCGATGATACCATCGCGAAGCTGGTTGGTATATCGGTCATTCAACAGTCGAATATTACCTACAAAATTCTTGGCATCATCCTCACTAACGAAACGCATCATCATGCGCCCGTCACGGTCAACCTGCTCACCATTATATAAAGCGGCAACCTGAACGGCATACTGTGGCATGATGCCATAGCCGTTGACATTGCCAACAAACCAATAATTACCCTCATGGGTGATAGGATATTCGTCAACAGAGCGGTGCTCGTTGACGAAACCGACAGACAGAGCGTTACGTAAACGCTGCTCGTCGATATTCAGGTCTATAGCCAAGTCATGGAGACCTTCATAAAGGTTATTGGCACGTTCTAACAGGATGTCACGCTGACGTTCCGTGAGCGTAGCACCTTGCTTCAGGGCAAGAACGGCTGCACCATGCTCAGCAGCGAACTCCCAATAGCCTGCTGGACGTGGACGACCTAACAGATGGTTGCCCGTTTCAAGGTCACTGACAATCTGACTCATCAAAGACTTCTCTACAGGAGTCAGTGAAGAGTGACGGTCAACAATCTGCATGCGAACACCAAGACCTGGCTCTACAAGTTCTGTAATACCTCGCTTAACAGTCTGCTTAGGTGCTTCCAGCTGGTCACAGATAGCAACACGATAGCCAGCACGGATAAGCTTCGGCAGATAGGTATCAAGGGCATGATGTGGGAAACCAGCCATAGCACCCTTATAGGTGTCAAAGTCTGGCATATTGGTATTGCGCCAAGTCAGAGTGATACCAAGGGTCTTGGCAGCATTATCGGCATCCTTCTCGTAGGTTTCGTAGAAGTCGCCGCAACGGAACAGCAGCAAAGCATCAGGATGCTTGGCCTTTATGTCGTGGAATTGTCTCATCATCGGAGAATCCTCGGCAGTGAGTGCCCGGAAATGGTTCGTCACACCATCGAGATAAGGTATGACGGTTTCAGGGTTGATGACCTGCTGTAAATTCTCCAGAGCCAAGGCCTCTTCCTTATCGCTGACAAATTCCAGAGAGGCTACCTTATTGCCAACAGCGTAGGCGCTATATTTGTTGATGCTGTTGAAAAGGTCATCAACAGCAGCCCACTGGTCAGCAGAATACTTATCGTGGAAATAAAGCATGGCCTCACGGTCATCACGACGAAGACCGTTACGCTGGAGATAATCATCAAAGGTCTCTCCATCGCTATAACGCAGGCTGACACGCTCTTCCTCTGAATGGTTCTGGAAGAACACCTCGTCGGTATCAAGGTTCATCTGAGGAACAAGAGCGGCAGGAGCGACATCCTTCTGAACATCACCAGTAAGGGACATCATCACGCCATCTACGACGGCAGTAACATCCTCAGCAGGATAGCCACCCGCACGAAGCACACGTTTCAGCTGTACACGCAGCTGTGCCTTGACAATATCACGCTGTTCCCAATCAGGAACTTGTGTGTGATTGGCGACGCTTGAAGCAATAGCTTTCGCTATATCTTGGAGCTGGTCATCAGAAAGAATGACTTCACCAGAAATATCAGCCTTGGCCATATCGAAGTACTTCTGCTCATCAGCAGAAAGAACGACAGGCTGTTGCTGTTCCTCAGCAACAACAGCAGCATCAATATTCTGTTCCATGGCTAACTCTGCCTTGCCACGAAGATATTCGTAGTTGACAAGGAGGCGACGGGCTAAAGAGGTGTTTTCAGCAAAATGTCCCAAACTGACATTTTCAAACTCCTTCAGAACAGACTCCAGACGCTGACGGTCTTCAGCAGAGAGGTGCTTGCGCTCATCATCGCTGAAGATATGATCATATCCACCAGCGAGAACAAGATTCTCGACGGGTTCCTTCAAATCCTCTTCACTATAGACATCATCCCACTTCTTAACAGCTGCAGCGGTCTCGTAGGTAGGCAGACCTGTGTACCAATCGATACCCAGACGCTTCAAGTTGCTTCTGGAAGAGTAAGAGGTGTTCCAGTTTGAAGAACGTGCAAGACGTAGCATTTCATCAATCTCAAACTGACTCTTACCAGTGAAACCTACACCGACAGGTGTCAGGTTCCTGATATAATCGACGCTATCCTCGTCAATGGTAAGCTCCACATCACGGTCATACAGACGATGGTTACCGGTAGCTCCCAGCACAATCATCAACGGCTCATGGGACATAGCTTCCAAAGCGGCCCATGCGGTATGACCAGTATCTAAGACATTATCGATAAGGATAGGTGTCTTATCCTGTGGAACATACTCGCTACGCTCAATCATAAACAGCTCAGGAAGGTTCTCGCCAGGATGGTCAAGCTTCCACTGATAGAGACTGTCATGCTCTGCAGCAGCGAGATAACGAGGGGCATAGTCTATACCTGTCTTCTCAGAGACGAGACGGGTAAGACGCTCGACGGCATCACGGTCATAGCTATGACCGGGCATCGGCACAAGAACGGCATTCTTGGCCTCTGGCAAGGCATCAATGACACGGGCTAAAGCAGCGGCAGCAACCTCTGCTGCAACATCGTTGCGATCCTTAACGCCATGAGCCAAGGCACGGACATCACCATATTCACCAAGGGCGATGGCTCTCAGATGGTGACGATGCTCCTCCAAGGGCTGACCGTATCTGTCAAGGCCCATCTCCTTCAGGCGGGAATAACAGTACAAAGAGGAACTGTCATGGACATCCATAACAGCCTCTTTCAGCCACTCGACATCATCCATGTGCTGCTTGTTGAGCTTGGTGATATCCATCATAGCCTGCTCGGCACCGAAACGGTGACGGAAATGACCATGGCATTTACCGTCATATTCTCCAAGGCTGCCATGGTATCTCTCGGCAATATCATTGCGGTCTTCACGGGAGATAAAAGGATAGTCAGCAACCATAAACTCCAGCTCCCAAGGCTCACGACCATACTGGTGCTGGGTAATCGTGAAGGGTAGGGCATCTACACCTTCACCACCATTATTCTTGATGATGCTGACATCCATCGTCTGCTGGATCTTGCGGTCAAGCTCCTGGAGCTGCTGCTTCATCTCAGCAAGCTGAGCGACCTTTTCCCACTCCTTGCCTGCAACCTGTTCAAGAGCAGGAATCTCCTTTTCGAGGCTGGCAACACGGCGCTCATACTCTCGGACAAGACCGGGGAGTCTGGTAATAGCCTCGAAAGGATAGGATGCAGCGGCAGCACGGGAGGCAAGGTTAACATGACCGTTATTGGTACGGTAGCTATAAGCTCCCTTGACAGAGAAGATGTTACCCATATAGGTACTGGAGCTGTTACGCTCTTCCAAGGTCTGAGGACGCATAACAACAGGGAAACCATAGATGGTACCCACCTCGACCTCCTCAGTAATGAGGCGACGGGCATTATCCTGCATGTAACGGCCTTTGTCTTCATCGGAAAGAAGACCAGGACCGACATGCAGAGTGTTGACATAGTTACCTTGGGAATCCCTGTCGGCAGCATCCTCGAAACGTACCATATCGGCACGGAGGTTGTTAAGGACAGACTGGGCCTTTTGAAGGTCTTCCTTGGCAAAGTCAAGACGGATGGCAATATTACGCTGCTGGGCATTGAAAGCCTTACGCTCTGACTCCAGACCAAGAATACGCTTCTCTAACTTGGCACGCTCCAACAGGTCGGTATTGCCACTGGTAATGGCAACATACTCGGCGAACGGCATGCCATTCGTCTCGTCCTCACCGCCCTGGTCAAAGGAGCGCTTACCTAAAGCGCCAGTCTTCATCTGACGGATGAACTCCTGCTTGGCCTGCAAGAGATAGAAATTATAACTGTCAAGGCTACGCTCAACGGCATAGACATAGACATCAACCTTATTGTCGGCATAGAGCTTGGCAACCTCATTGCCCTTGCGGACACCACGACCGTTGCGCTGCTCCATATCTGACGGACGCCAAGGAAGATCCAAATGGTGGATGGCGACACAACGCTGCTGGGCATTAACACCAGTACCTAACGTGGTGGTGCTACCCAAGAGAACACGGATGTCACCGCTGTTCATCTTGGCAATAAACTCCTTACGCTTCTTCTCAGTAGAGGCATCCTGAATAAACTGGATCTCTCCTTCGGGGATGCCATACTGATTAACAAGGCGGTCTTTTAACTCCTGGTAGGCGTTCCACTCGCCTTTCTTGGGTGTTGAAAGGTCGCAGAAGACAAACTGGGTGCCTTTCTGCTCATTGAAACGATAATAGTAATCGCTAATATTCTTAGCGGCATAGCCGATCTTAGTGTCATCACCCTCGTGGTATTCGGGATTGACCAGCTTCGGGGAGAGGCTGGCTTTCTTACCAAGACCTGTAACAATAAGCATCTTGGCCTGTCGTTCGCTATCAGAAAGCTCATCCCTGAAAATATACTCCCCATTGCCGGAATTGGCAAAATCCAACAACCGCTGAGAGAAATCCTGATGGTCGGCAGTAGGCTGGATATTCACCAGCTGCACATTCATGTCAGGACGCTCCAAACCGACATCACCAGCGGTCTTGTAATCGGTAATCTCGTTATAGAAGGCGGCAAGCTCAGGGACTTTAATGAAGTTCCTGAACCGCTCCTTCATGACAATCTGCCCAGCTACATTAATCTCATAGTCGCGGCTTTTCTTCGCAAAGACAGCGGCCCACGCATCAAAGCTGTTGATGTCCTGATGGGACAAAGCATCTGGACGCAGATACTTGAACAGCAAATAAAGCTCGGTAAGGCTGTTGCTAATGGTGGTACCACTGAGGAAGGTAGCACCAAGGTCACGACCGGTACGCTCCTGGATAGTACGGATGGCGTACTGAAGATTCCTGGCTCTCTGGCTGCCCTTGGGGTCACCAAGACCAGCAACACGGCTGTCTCTCGTGGTGAAAGCAAGGTTCTTGAAAGCCTGACTCTCATCGACGAAGATATGGTCTATACCCATCGTCTTGAAGTCTACCACGTCATCAGCACGACGGGCCAGCTGCCAGTTTAAATTCTTCAGGTCGATAACAAGGTTTTCCTTACGCTTTTCCAAGCCGGAAAGCATACGGCTGCTGACACTATGAGAACGGCTATAAACCTCAAGGGCTTCATCCAAGGCCCTAATCTCTTCCATCATGACCTGCTGCTGAATCTCCATAGACTGGGGAATCATGGCAAACTGGTCATGGGACATAATGATACAGTCGTAGTCATTATTCTTCATGCGGTTGAAGAAGGTCTGACGATCAGAGAAATCTTTGGGGGTGGCATACAGCAGACGATCATCGGGATAAGCGGCCTGATAGGTATCAGCAATATCGCTGACATTGGCCTTCATACCGATAATAACTGGCTTGTTGGCAAGGCCAAGGCGCTTCATCTCATGGGCTGCAATGCACATGATAAGGGTCTTGCCGGTTCCCACCTCATGATCACAGATGCCACCGCCGTCCTGTAACAACATCCAGACAGCATCCTTCTGAGAGGAATAGATGCTGGAAATATTCTTTTTGGCATTCAACAACTTGATGTCAAGACCGGGGAAAGTCTGGTGACTGCCATCGTACTTCGCACGAACGAAACAGTTATATTTCTTATTATATAAGTCGGCAAGACCATCCTTCCACGCCTTATCATGACCATCAATCCACTGGGTAAAATGGTCACGGATATCGTCAATCTTGCTGGCAGCAAGCTGCATCTTCTCATGGTCAGGACCATTGATAGGGTCACCATTGGGCTTATAGCCTACCACATGCTGGATATTGGGAACGGTATTGTAAAGGGCATTACGCAACAGCTCCAAGCCGTCAATGGTCTTGCCCGACTCGGTTACAATGGCATACTCACTGGTAATCTTGACCTTGTCATACGTTGCCTCCTGCGGGTCAACAACAAATTCGTCAAGCTGTGGAGCATAGTCAATCTTGATGTCGGTACCAAAGAAATTGCTGGCGAACTCTGAGAAATAGTCCGTAGGCATCCAACGCTCACCGAAATTGAAGTCAAGATCCTCAAAAGGTATAGGTGTCGGAATGACGTTCTCCAAAGCAGCGAGGGAACGCTGCAACTCTGTCATCTGTTCCTTGGTGCCAGGCTTCCAGCCTGCAAGGCGGTCGTACTTCTCAACGACATTACCAGCAAGGAACTTGTCGGCAACCTGATAACCTCCTTCCAGGGGATTATAATAGATGCGATCGCGAAGCTCTTCCTTCAGGTCATCAACGGAGATGTCACTAATGCCTGACATGTAGTTGAGGTCAACAGTGCCTGTCCTGTTCAGAGAAGCGAACAGGGCGTCAACGGCATTATCAACATGGTCAACAGCCTTGACACTGAAAGAGACAGGACGGTCAAAGATGTCGGCCTTGACGAACTTGGTGCCATCGCTATACTCTAAGGCAAGACTGTCACGGCCAGAGACATCAAAGAGAATGACCTTCTGATTCTTACGATCGTTAAGACAACCGTACTTGACAAAGAAATTGTCATAGTCAATATTCAGCTGCTCACGAAGGTCAGCACGCTCACGCTGCTCGTCGGCCTCGGTACGGTACAGCTCATCATAGCTGTCACGAACCTTGACATACTGCTTCAAAAGATCTGTCTGATGGGCATTTAAGTCCATCGGCGTAAAGGTTGGACTGACGCGAGTCTGTGACAGCAAGCCTACTTGGTCGTTATCAACGACAACAGAGCCGTCATGCCAGTTAGGACGCAGAGCGACATTGAAAGGACGCGGCTCCATGCTGATCTTCTCTTCTTCAAGGGCATCCCACATGGAGAAAAGGTCAAGCTGAACGGGACCTGAGACAGTCTGGGATACCTTGGGCTTTTCATCTTTCTGTTCCTCAACGGCAACATCCTGAACAGGTTCGTTACTATAATAATAATCTATATATTCCTGACTAATGTCACGGGAGATAAACTCCTTCAACTGACGGGAGATACCATCAATGCCATCCTCATGGGTGAAGATAATGGTCGGGTCACCATAAGGATTGGTACCACGCTTCCACTGAGTGGCAACAATACTCTCACTATCAGCCAAGACCATAGACTGCCACCAATGGGCATTCAGGTTGATATCGCTATAGTCTTCGCCACTGTTGAACTTATCACCTGGCTCGACAACACAAAAGGCCTGACTGAAAGGATCCGTCGAAATATCATAGCCGGAATATTTCTGGAGGATGACAAGGTCACTGCCTACCTCAGTACCGGCTTCATCACGGAACATACCGTCAGGCAGACGGTAAGCACCGACAAGACGGGCATCCTTCATCAGCTCCTCACGGATAATATTATTGGAAGGAGAGTCCATGAAGCCACGGGAGGTGATAAAAGCAATAAAGCCTCCCTCACGAACGCTGTCGAGGGCTTTCATAAAGAAATAGTTATGAAGAGTGCCAGCAGCGGCACGACGAACCTGGCTGTCATCAAAGGATGGGTCAAAGACCTTGACGACACCAAAAGGAATATTGCTGGCTGCAAGGTCGTAACTACCCAAAACTTCTGCTGGGATGGTCTCAAAGCCTCCCACGATAATATTGTCATCGGGATGCAAGGCTTTCAATATCTTACCAGTCAGCAGATCCTTTTCAAAGGCTGACGCTTCCATCTTCTGGAAGTCATGACGGAACGCATCAATGAATTTGCCGTTACCGGAAGAAGGATCAAGGAACTTGTTGACGGTAAGACCACGCTCATAGAGCGCCGAAGAAATGGCAGTAATAACATCATCAGGGGTATAGAAAGCAGTATTGACACTGCTCTTAATGCTGTTGACCAGCTCCTCAGACTCCAGGTCGGAAGAGCTGTTGGCCCGAATGGTGTTGAAAAGGGTCTTGACGAGGGGGTAATAAGGACGGTCGGCGGCCTTCCAACTATCGGGGTCGTCTTCACGGTTCAAGATGAACTTCAGACCACCAAAGCCACTATACTTACGTAAGGCCTCCTGCTCGGCAGGGGTGGCACGACGGTTTTCACGCTCTAACTGGAAGGCAATAGTAATTGCCTCGATATTGTCCTGTAACTTTTGACGCTTGTTATATGCCATATTCTTTCTAATGCTCTTGCTTTTCACCACAAAGGAAATCAATAAATAACACAAGAAAGAATATGCGAGTTTCAAACTCTTGAATTAACTTTTTTACGACATAACGGGTCTTAAAATGGTTTTTTCAAGAGTAAACACGGCATTTTTATGCGTCATCTACACCTCGTTCAAGACAACATACTTACCCTCGATACCACAACAGCGTAAGACGGCATCATTTTCCTTACCCCACGCAACAAGGCAGCTGCCAAAGAACGGCTTGCCAGCATGACCGTCAGGGGTAAGAAACTGCACACGATGTCTCAAAAAAATCATAGAAGCGGCAGTAGGGAAGATGTCTTCCTGCCACATGACATTATTCTGTCTGTTGACCAACAAGGCTATACCATTATTGTGGTCGGCCATCTTCCTGATAAACTGCCCAACTAATGGACGGCTATAGGGTGGGTTAAGCCATACCCTTACATTCTCTGTTTTACCCCAAGGCATTTTCAGGCCGTCCTGCTGCTTCGTCCAATGGACATTAGCGGTATCAAAAGGCCTATGTTCAGGGGAACACGGGTCAAGGTCGAAAGGACCTAACAGGTCTATAATCCATTGGGGTGTGTACCACTCATCAGTGGACACGGACTTGTTCTTCTGCTGTCTTGTGTCCATAACTATTACTTGATACCTCTGGAGAGGGTACGGTCTTCAGCATCGTCAAGACGCTGGACGTAATTCTGATTGAAGGCCTCATACTGCTCGTCATACTTGCGTAAGACAGCATTACACAGAGTGTTAAGGGGTATCTTACCCTTGTAATAGGCATCGGCGGTACGCTCGTCAATGGTGATGCTGCTGGGAACACCATCAATAGTAGCAACCAAGGAATATCCTTTCATGGCAGGATTCTCAATACGAGGATCCAATAGCTCATTGGGATATTCACGGTAGCGAATTGGCTTCTGGATGACACCGTCACGCTCCATAGCTTCGTGACCGGCTTTATTCAGGAGGTTAGCACCTCCAAGACCAATAAGCATCATCTTCAAGATGGGATTCTTGACAAACATACCGGCGAAGATAGCTGCCAGAGGGAACATGTTATCCTTCAGCTTCAGACTCTCGGTCTTACCCGTAAACATACCTATCAGCATGTCGGGGAGCATAGATAACACATAACCCAGGTTATGGCCCACATCGCCAAAACCACTTAACCCTAACTGATTCATCAAACCGCCCCACGAATTGACAGAGGCTGTAGCCTGCTGCTGCAGAACGTTACCTTGTGGCGCAACATACTTCTGTTGCTGTTGGGCAACATTCTGCTGGGGTGGTTGCTGTGACTGCTGAACAGAGGCTGCAGCATAAGCCTGCTGGGGAGCATGTTGCTGCTGAGCTTCGGCTTTCTTGACAGCATTCGCGGCTTGCTGCTTGGCGGCAGCGGCACGGCCATAGTCATAGCCTCGCTGTGAGACTTCTTCGAGGGTCATCAACTGGCTGCCTACCTTCATGGATTTCTTGCCAGAAGATTTCATCTCTGTGGCAATGGCAAAGAACTGAGAGGACAAACGGATACATTCTTCCTGACTCTTACCTTCCATCAATGAAGGATAAGAGCCGCCTTTCTTGTAGGACAAGGCAAACTCCTTATAGAGGCTTTCGATATTCGAAAGGTGTTGTAAGCCGTCGGTGGTAGCACCACGGACTTGTGTGGAGAGCTGGTTGACACGGGAAGGACTATAGGTAGGATGGTATTCGGGAACCTTTATCTTTTTAGCAAATGACTGGTTCAGCATGTCAACTACCTCAGAATGTGCAGGATTGACTTTCTTAGTTTTCTGACGTTGGGTAGAAATAGCATCTTCATCATCAAACATAGCTTCACCAACAGTCTGGTCAAAGGTCTTTCCCTCTATGTTAACACACTGTAAAGCGGTGTCACCAGCAACGGTGACAGCGAAAGACTTGATACCACATGGGCCAAGGGAGACACCATCAAGAATGGCTGTCAGCAAAGCACCAGAAACCTTGGTGCCTGCCTTGGGCTGGTAAAGGCGTAAGGCAAGCTTTTCAATATCTTTATCCCTGTCAGACTTGGGGCCAATATTGGTGTCTGCAAGACCGGCAAGCAAGCTACCACCAATGCCCTTGCGAAGCATATACTCCAGACCACTATGCGGAATCTTGGACTTGGCAAGCTGCTGCATCATCATACCCTCGAAGCGGTTGTTGACAAAATCAGTGGCGAGGTCACCAGAGGGTGAATGATTACTGAGTTCTTTATATTTTTCCTCTCCAAGGTGAGCAACGGCAAGGCTACGCCAAGCAGTGACCATCATACCTATATCATGGGTGATGGCCTTATCCTTGCCAAGACGCAGGTCAATGACCTTCACAAGGGCATCGCTATTCTTCTGATTCCAAGGACCTGCCTGACGGCGTGTCATATGAGTGGTAAAAGGGCTGGCAGCATCAACAAAACCGCCCCAGCCGTCATCGAACCGCTGACGGGTTTCGGCCTCTTGCTGCTCATGAAGATGACGCTGCTCCTGACTGATAACCGGAGCAAGGTGCTCGTTGAAGTACTTCTGGAAGACATACTCCATCTCAGTAAACTGCTGCTGTATATTCTTATTATCAGGCATAATAGTATCTCTTTTAGTTATTGCTTACTTGACAAAAGGCCAAAAAGCCTTTTCTTCTTTTTATCTTTCCTGCTCTGCTCAATAGAATAGCTGGTACCGAACCATTGACCTCCCTGACGAGTAATGGCGACGCGGAAACGGTCGTAATGGTCGTTACATATCAGACGTCCCTTATCGATATTGCCATAGAGGTCGCCAAGGCCAAGGCTTCGATGGTACAACAGGTGTCCGTTGTCATCGAAGACATGAAAAAGGAGGTTGCTACCATCGGCTTCATCACTAAACTTCAGATAACCCATAATGATGAAGACATCAGAGAGACTGACATCCTCGACAGTAAGCTGATGACAGGGAACGGCAAAGAAATCAAAAAGAATATTACTGTTCACCTCCATTTCCTCATCAGCAGCATAATAGGTCGTCCAAAGGCTGTCACCAAGATTGCTGACAGCATCGCCTAACGGCTCGATACGCTCCAGAAACCACTGAGGAGCACCCTGACCAAAGGACAGGGTACTCAAAAATATGTAAAACAGGAAAATAATTACTCTCATAACTTCGAAAATTTAAACTCCCAAGAGCTGCTGACGGGTCTGCTCGATGGCCTTATGATAGGCATTCATCTGCTTGGGATAATGACGGGTGAGCCAGTCGTCAAGCTTGATATCACCATTGATGAAGGCGATAGCCTGCTTACGGCTAATCTCAATGGCTGGCTCGCCCTTCTCACGACCATTAAACCAACCCTTCGTCCAGCAACGATCACCGGAACTGTTGAAAAAGACAGAAGCACGACGGTTGACATCGAAGCTCTGCACGTCAATCTGAAGGGTGGCAAGGGGGTCTATAAGGCCGCTGTCAGCGGACTGCTCATAAACTTTTTTTTTTGCGCATCACCCCACGTCGAGACATAGACATTATGACGGGTGGCCAGATAACTCAGGAAATCGCCGATAATGAGGTTCTGAACCTTTCCTGCCAACGCACCACCTCTGGCACTGAGACCAAGAGGATTGGAAACAGCGGGAATCTCCTCAAAGAAATAGTTCTTCTCGGCAGCCTGTGAGAAGATATTACGGAGCGACTGTTCCAAACGGTCAGAAGGCAGATAAGCACCAAGGCGCATATCATTCAGGTAGGTGGGGAACCAACGAAGCATCAGGTCGATAATCTCACCCTGATCCTGATCATAGTCAGTACGGACAGGAACATTGAAGGAAACGAGCTGGGGATGACCCTTGATACCCATACTCTCCAACTGGGCAACATTGCCGAAGAGCATGGAAAGGAAATCTTCAGGATTGATAGCCTGTCCGTCCACACGAACCTCGAAATGCAGGAAAGCACCACTCTGGGCTATCTGCTGACCGGCAACAACGCTCGTACCGTAGCGGCAATAGATTTCCTGGACATGACCATACTTGACTTCAAACTTACCATAACGGGTGATAATAAAGTCCTCATGAATGGCATCATTGCCGACACCAACGACAGTACCAGAAGCAACAGCTAACAAGGGAATATGGTCGGCAACGAAATCAATACCCTTATGGTCGAAACGCTCACCACTAATGGGGTGAGTCTGCTCACCATAACCTAACAGCTGCTGGACTTCCGTGCCATCAGCAAAAACAAACGGCATCATAAAGCCGCTGGGGGACTCTAAAAATAATTCTTTCTTATCCATAATTGCGAAAATTTAATGGTGGAAAGGGTATTAACCCCTTCCACGCATAATAACATGATCGTCATTCTCTCTACGTCCAGCACCGTCATCAGCCTGTGCAAACTGTCGGAGGTAATTCTGCTGATACTGCTCCTGAACCATCTGGGGCTGATACTGCATTTGCATATTCTGCTGGGGAGCGGGATGGTTCATATTCTTAAGGGCTAAGCTGCCAAGCATCAAAGAGGCAATCTTACCCATCCAGCCAAAATTACCGAACATCAGCATAGCAGCTGGAATCATAGCGGCAACACTCATCATATTGGTGTTGCCACCAGTGACGGTGTTCAACATATTCTTGAAACCAGTGAACGGACTGAAATCAGAGAGAGACATACCTTGACCCTGTTGGGTAGGATATTGGCCCTGCATCGCCATCTGTTGGTCGACATACTGGTTCATAGATGGTGTGCCAGGCGTATGGCCTGCAACAAAGCCGCGAGCGGCATCAACACCATTGACGACAGCATCCTTAGTGGCTCCCGCAACACTGGCAGCACCATCCTTAACAGTCCTGACGGTGTCTGCAATCTCCTGGGCTGTACCCTCGCCAGCAACACTGTCAATGGTATTGCCAATCACATTACCGCCTTGGGCTTTGTCACCATTGATAACACGATTTAGCTTCTCGGCAGCGGTTTCCTTTGAATCACCACCGCCTACCCAATTAGCCCAAGTACGGAGAGCACCATTGCCGGTATAGGAACCGACGGCAATACCGCCACCAATAAAAGAGAACTTGGGATTCTTGGCAGCAAACCTAACTGCACCCTTACCCATATTGAAAGTTCCCTTAATAAGACTTGGCCCCCATGTCTGGATGGCGTTTAAGCCTAATTGTAATCCTTTTTGTAACATAGCCATAATATATCCTTTCTATTATTGGTTATACGGATAATAAGGTACAACAGCACGAGCTGCATGGGACTCGATCTTGGGACATTCCTGCGGAGTACCAGAAGACATAGAGAAAATCCAGGCCTGCTTAGTTGGATTGGCAGCAACCTCGGTGCTACTCCAATACCAGCAGCTATCAGAACGTGCCTCGGTAAACAATAAATCAGCGGAACCTGGCAGCTGCTCATTGATACGCTGAAGGACGGTATTAACACGCCCCTTCTGAGCATATAGCATCTTCAGCTCTTTGACACTGGGAATAAAAATGCTTTTCCCATAATAATCATGAGCAAAGACATAGGCAGCCAAAGGACTGCCATGCCCTAACTTGGTGTCATAGCTGTTCTGAAGGGCAATCGTATTCTTGTTCCCTGCTGCGGCATTTATGTCAGTATTAGTGCCTTGCGACATACTGATGCTGTCACAAAACTGAAGTTGTGGCAGCTCTTTAATAGACACAGCAAGGAAACGGGTCATATCCTCTGAGCCATCTAACTGCTCAGTAAAAATGACGGCAGCAGGAAACTTATAATTCTTGCCGGAAAAATCCTGCGCAAAAAACGCTTGGTCACTCATTACCACACCGTCATCACAGAGAATATAGCCGGAGTGGATGCCAAGGTCAACAGCTTCATGGTCATCACATGATGTGAAGAGCAAAAACGACAATAAAACAGAAAAAATTACTTTATTCATCTTATATTCTTCTATTATTTGGTCCTATAATAGTACGTGGGTCATACTTACTGCCATATGATAGCATGACCACCACCAGGCAGGTCAATAACATAGGGATGTCGGGGAGGAATAATACCACGACCACGACCGTTAGGGAACGGTTCCATATAATCTGTACTGAGAGAGTTGGAGCTTCCAGAACCAGATTCACTACCATCCAAGCCAAAGAAAAGCGGCAGGGAGGTGCTGGCAGCAATCAAGAAAACACATGAGAAACACAGCTTCATCACTTTTGTACGGACTTCAGGATGGTCCTGCATAAAGTCCATATAAACGGAGAAACTACCTGCTACAACAATCACAGCGGCAATGGCATAGCCTAATGCCCTGATATAACCAACGTAACCTGCGATTCCGTTGGTTGCAAGGCTGAAAGCCTCGGCGATTAATAATAGTGAAATCATAATAGTATATATTTTGGTGAAACAATATTTCAATGGTTGTCTTGAACGACGCTTCTATAGTGGTGCCTTGACACCTAACACAATACCCGTGCGGAACAGGTCTTCACCTCTCAACACAATATCACTCTTGACCTGAAAGAAAAACTCCCAGCCACTGTACAGTGCATAGCTATGCTGGTAGCCGATAGTGGCACCACCAATAAGCTTATCAGTGTCTGAACCACCCATAATGCCAATGCGAAGATTGCCATGATGGTTACGGCCACGGGCTACACATGGCTTATAGGCAATACCTAAAAGCCAAGAGCGGTAGCTATGCCAGAAGCTATCTCTGGTGATATGACCGGCTTCAGGGTCTTCGTCATACTTGATGTAGCCGTTGGCGAAATACTCCCAGGCATTATGGTATTTTGTCTCGTGCTCATAAGACAGCGTGACATCAAAGCCACGCTCGTAGAGCGCACCTAAACCTAACAGAAGGTGGTTGTCATTGCTCTGCGCCGACAACGGCTGGCAGCTAAAGAGTATCGCCGCAACGGCAAAAATACGATAGATAAACTTCATAACGCGATAGCTTTAATTATTCTTCCTTTAACAGCAAAGTATCGAAAGAGTCAGCCGCAAGGACATCCTCATAATCGACAGTCATGGAAATAGTACGACCACTGATCTGTTTCTCACTCAGCTCAATAGTCAACACCTTATCATTGGGGAACGTCATCTTCTTAAGGACAATGACATTACGATAGCCATGATGGAAAAACTGACTCTTGTCGAGAACCAGGACGGGCTTCAGCTCTACGCTCTGCACATTGGTGGCCTTGGACTGCTTCTTATCATCCAGCTTAAAGCGAAGCTCGTCAATATCAAAACGGAGGTTGGTACGATTCTCGACACTGAAGTCAATAAAGAAGTACTCACCAACAGTATAGACATTGTTCAGTCGCATAGTCATGCGATGACGATGGGTCTTGACATTACGGTACTTGGCAGGACTGCTCCAGATACGACGGGCATAACGCACCATCTCCTCAGTGGACATACTGACGGCAGGATTATGAAAAGCGTTACGCTCACTGAGAAGAACTTCCTTGTCACTGACAGCTTCCTCCATACGGGTGGTATAAACCAACGCATACTGACTGCGGAAACGCTCTGTGACAACGGTGACGATGGCAACAACATCACCATCTTCATGGCCACCTTCCTTGGGCTTCAGACGGATGACATTCTCAATGGGCTTGTCACCAACAACCTTATCGGTGGAGATATCTACCAGACGAATAGGCTCAGGAGCGGTGATGACAGTGGTGACATTCTCATTGACAGTGAGCTGCTCCATCTCATAATAGGTCTGTTGACCAAAAGCAGGGCATACACCCAACAAGGCACTTACAAAGAAAGCACCGAGACGTAAAAAAAACTTGCTGTTCATATCGTGAAACTTTAGAATATTCATACTTTTATATTTTTATATATGTGTATTTACATATTTATATATTAACGGTTGCCATAGCCATTGCTGCCTACCTGACCACCGAAATAGCGGTTACGAGGACTGCTATAGCCACCAGCAGACGACGAGCCGTTACCGGCTCCATTATTGCCGCCAGTCATACCACCACGGCGGTTACCGCCCTGACTCTTTTTCTTGCTGTTAACCAAGAAAACCTGGGTACCATACTTCAGGCGAACCTTGTTCTTCTTGATATTCTTGCTGAAAGCCTGAGAGACACGCTGGTAGCCCTGCTGAATAGCAGTAGATGCCCACGACGTAAAGCTACTGGACGTGCTCATACCATCGTTAACATTCATATTGCCCTGAAGGGCCTGACTACCGACATCCTTAGCGGTCTCACGGAAAGAACTTTCAGGAACATAAAGGCCTTCCAAACCGTCAGTGTCATAGAGGGATAGACTAATCTTATACAGCTCATCATCGACCATCACACTCTCGATCTTTCCCTTCACACGCTGCTGACCAAAGCCGGACATGGTGCAATAGAGATAACTGCCCTTCTTAAGGGGGACATCATCAATCTCTATATCGTCAAGGAGACGAAGGCGAACACGACTGCCATCAACAGCCTTGACTTCCTCATCAATGATGGCTTTGATCATGCTGGACTGACGGTCATTGGTACTGAGGGTATTGAAATAGCTGCTCTCCTCATCGACCTTCTTGACAACAGAAAGGTTCTCGGCATCCTCTTCAATCTCAGAGACCACCTTTTTCTGTTTTTTACCAGGCTCCTCGATGGCAACAACAGCTGGTGCTGTGACACTGTCACCAGCAGAAACACCTAAAGCGGCAGCACCTGCAGCGGCATCCTGTACCTGACCCATACCTCTATTACGGATCAGAGACAGTTCTCTATCAAGGTCGGCAAGAGAACCCTTACGGCGTAGCTCTTCAATCTTGGCACGCTCTTCAGGAGTCAAATCCTTGACAAACTCGTCGGAAGAGAGGTCACGGCCCTTCTGGGCAGAACGGTTGAGCTTTTCGCGAATCTCAGCCAGACGGGCCTGGGTGCTGTCATTCTTGACAAGCTCCTCCAAATCCTTCTCGGTATAGCGGCTGTCAAAGTCCTGCTTTTTCTTGACAGAGTCAAGGTCGCTCTCTATACCGTCAAGGGCAGAGAAGTCACGGACATTACCAAAGGCCTTCTCGACATTCTCACGCTTGCCACCGATGCCATCCTTCAGCTGAGCCGTTGGCAGGTCAGCATTCAGATACTCCGTAGTCTGCAGCTCGGTATTCTCCTTATCCTTTATCTCTACATCGAAGACATCAATGATAAAATAACCACATGCCAACAGGGGGAGATAAAGGATGGCAGGAAGCATATACTTCGGCTGCTTGAAATTGATATTTTTAACCATGCTATTCATACTTCTCAATCATTTTAATGGATGAATGATGATCGCCACGATGCTTCATGGCTGAGTCAACACGCTCGACGGCTACAGCCTTGGCACCTGAGCGGACATTATAGGCACGAACCATACGGACGACATTCCACACAAAGAGGGAAATCACAAAGCCAAAGACCAGGACAAGGAAGCCGACCTTATGGGCAGAGGCATAACGGTGAATAACGGCACCAAGGGTGGCAAGACCCGTGATACGGGCGAAAGACTCACCTGCAGCCTTGTCGCGCTCATAACGCTCCTTGTATTGAGGGTCATCCTTATCAGGGACACGCTCACCAATAAAAAACTTCTTCCAACTCATATCATATCCTATTTAAAATTCGACAAATCGCTTAGTAATCGGCCTTCTTCTTCTGCTCCAGATCCTTGTTCAGCAAGGTACGCCAATTGGTAATCATCAAGCCGTGAGGGTTGTTCTCCGTGCGGGGAACACGCTTCAGCTCACCAGCGGTAACCAGCTGACGCATCAGGATATTCGTGCGGCGCTCAATACGCTGGCGACCATAATAAGTGAACTGCATCTTATCGGTATCAAGGTTGATACTGTCGCAGAAGATGCTGAAGACAGCACTGGTACCCATAATATTGTTATAGAAACCTTTCTCCTTCAGGGCATTATACTGGGCAAGACCTGTTTCATCAATGAGATACATGGCCTTATCCATCGTATATTTGATATACTTATCATCAGGGGCCAGCGTAAAGAAGAGGTGATGAAACAACTCAATATGACTCTTGGCCTCGACATCAAAGGTCTCGTCCATCGTGGTACGCTGCACCAGGACAGGGACAGTACCGTCCAACACATAGACTTTCTGGTGGGCATCATTGACCATACCTCTGGCAATGACCATACTGCTTAAAGAGATAATGACACAACCGCAAACCACCAAGGCGCAGACAATCATTACCAGCTTGATCTTATTCTCTAAATTCTTGATAACCATAATACGATATATTTTTTATCTCATAATCTTACTACTCATACCAGAGGCAACACCCTCACCGAAGGAACGGGCTGAGAAGGTAGTGTCACCTTCAGGAATCATCCAGGCAGCCAAGTCGGGAACGAGGCTCAGACACTTTAACGAAACAATACTTGCTGCTAACAAGTAGCCTCCAGTGATAAAGGCTGTATGCAGATAACCTGTGAAGGTCTCTGGACTGGCCAACAGAGCGGAAAGCTCTTCATACTGGATGCTGATGACGATATCAAACAACAGCAATACATAGAAGCCGACGAAATATAACATAGCGCCATAGAAATGCACTGTCAGATAACGGGTAATCCATTTCGCCCAGGCTCCTTCCCACTTTGGTAGCAGGGAGAAAGCCCACATAATAGGGCCAAAAATGGTCAACATACCCAACATAATCTGCTGGATATAAATAGTGGCCCACCATCCGATACGGAAGGTTACAAGGGCTATGAACATCACGAGCTTGTCAATCATGATGGTGATACCGGCAAAGGTGCTGATGTCATTGAGCTTGGCAGACTGCTTGGACTCCTTCGATACTTCCTCGGCATTGACGGCATCGCCGACAGTGGTCTGCGTTCCTTCACTGTTGATATTCTTAAAAGCTGCCTTTAGATCGCCATTGGCATCAAAGAAGGTGGTGTCACGCTTGGCAATCAACGGCTTCAAATCCTCGAATTTCTCCTGGACCTGCATGGCCTCGGCTTCATACAGGTCATGGGTATAGCTACCGATGCAGTTGGGAATATATGCCAGGCAGTCGAGAACACCACCGTCGGCATACCAGAAGAACATCACAAAGGCAACGCCAAGGACTCTAAGAATCTTCAAGGGGTCGAAAGACTCTCCCTTGACCATCATCTTATAGGCCTGACCAGCGGCCATGATGATAGCAAACAGAGCACCCAAGGCCATACACATCTGGAGAATCCACCAGAAAGGACCTTGCTCGCCGATAAACGTCTCATCGGTCAGGAACTCGTTGGTCTGGAAGATGACATCGTCAATCTGTTCCTCGAACAACTCTACGCCAATACTGTTGACAAAGCTTTCCGCACCTTCTGCAGCAAGAAATAATCCACTTAAACTCATATATAATCAATTTTTATTCTTCACTAATCCCATGAACACTGCCATTGGAGCCAGTCACCATGGACTTCTTCCAACGGGCGAAAGCCGACTGGACAGCATTCTTTGTATTGGCCTTGCCAACAGGACTGCCATCGGCCATGTCCTGGGTGACCTTCAGACCTTGCCACTTGCAGAGCATGGTGACAAGCTCATTATTGCGCTTTACCAGATCCTTATAGATGAACTGGTAAGCAGCCATACGCTTCATATTGGGAAGATAGGCATCACGGATAGCATTGATAGACTGTGAAAGACAGTTGTAAATCTCTTCCCAATAGCGCTTGTCGGCATAAGAGCCGCCTCTGGTGAGGATAAGGCCGATATTCTTTTTGAATGCCTCCTGTTTCTTCGTGATCTTATCCTTTTCACTCAGCCAAGCGACATCAAGGGCACCACCAGTGCGGTCGGCGATATTCAAGGCTTCTATCTTCGCACGGCGGGTGAGAGAGGAATCCAGCTGCTCGGAATGTCCCAACTCCTGATGGATGCTGTTATACATCCACCAACGGGCAGCAAGCTTGTTCTCGGCTCTGGCCCAACCGGCATAGTTGCTATGAAAGGCGTCATAGTACCAGTCAGGAGACAGAGAACCGATACCTTCCTCGGCAACGGTATACTGACGCATGACATCGCCATCATGGTTGTAGGTCACACTCTGAGCGAAACAGAGCTGTGACACAAAAAACATGCTAAAGAAAAATATCTTTTTTGTCATCATAACCATATCATTTATTAGTCTTTTTGTTCTATACCAATACCATTAGGGCCATTCTGGGCTCTCTGCCATCGGGCATAGGCTCCCTCACAGATTTCCCTAATGGTGTGCCGAGGGGTGATAACCTGTGTCCAGTAGCCTGTACGTACATGGATATACTTCCACAGGGCATAATAGCCCTGGTCTATAACAGCTCTCATATGGTCAAGGGTACCATTCAGCTCGTTAAGCATCTCCATAAGGGCTGCAGTAGAACAGCTGGAAGCACCACTGGCAACAGCGGCAAGGTAGATACCAAGCTTCGTGAAAGAGGAAATCAAGGTCTGAACATCATCACTGACAAGGGTGATGACCTTGCTACCGATATTCAGAATGATGGTGTCCTGAGCGGAAATACCACCATTGGTGGTATTATACCAGTCCATAGCATCATTATACCAATCCTTGGCATCTCCCCAACTGCTGATATTTCCAAGACCTTCCATCTTGGCCTTGGCATCCATAAGGTTGCGGTAATCCTTCATGATGACACGCTCCTTATAACGCTCCAAAAGCTTTTTGGTGCCTTCAATCTTCTCTTTGACATCATCATAGGTGTTCTTGATATTGAACACCAAAGAGGCACTGCTATAGACGACATCGATGACATCAAACATATGGGTATATCTGTCAAGCTGCTTGTTGATATCCTCATTATCAAGAACAGCATCCTTGCTATACTGATGCAACAGCTCGTTAGCCTGTTCCATCGTGGCACGGGCATAAACGATGCTCCTAATGCGCTTATGGTCATCAATACCGGCCTCGAGACTCAGCATATCAAAGCCGAACTGTGCTGAAACGGTATTTGATACCGTCAACATCAGGAACATCATGAAGATATATCTTGTCATCTGTTTCATAAGGCTTAGTGATTATGTAATGAATCTAAATGATTGGTAATAGCGTTCCTGCTGGACTCGCGCCAGCGACGGAAAGCAGCATTGCTGTACTCGTTGCGAAGACCGGCATTAATGGCAGCAGTAAAGGTACCCTTCAGATAGTCAAGTAAGGTCTCACGGCTACGCATATACTTTTCCAGCATCACCAGCTGGGCATAGATCTTCGTCAGACGGGCATCGACATCACGGGCAATGGCAAGACGGTCGCTGACCCATAGCAGATGCAGAGCATCATCCTTATCATCAGCGATATTGGGATTCTTATAGCCGTAGTTGACTTCAATCTCACAATCAGGAAAATCCTGCTGAAGCTGAGAAAGGCGCTGATTGACTTGGCGGGACTTTTCAGCCTCGCTGACACCATCGTCAAAGGTCATCTCATCGACATCATGGGAAGAGGTCATCACACTACGCAGATGCCAGAAGCGATGGGTTTTATTGTTACGACATAACTCGGCATCCATATAGACAGTATGGCTGCCACGAATATGCCCAAGACGGTGGAACCACATGCCGACACCATCACAGGTGGGCAGGTCGGCAGTACGCAGACTGCCATTGGGATTAGTCTCGAAATAGCCGTAGCCATCCCATTCGATATTGAACAAGGCTGCTTGACTATCCATAACATTAGTAAGAATATCTCCACTATAACCGCCAAAAGCACCAAGCAAGCCATGGGCTACATCACTACGGACTCCGTCACTCATATCAAAAAGCTGGAGATATTCCATAAGTTTTTTACTGTTTTGTTCAATCTCTTCAACACAAAAGAAAGAAATATTTCCCTGGCCAATCTCGCGCTCCTCAGTACAATGGGAGGTAAAGGTAACCATCGTACAACCTCTGAGCTTATCTTCAGAGGCTCCCTTGTAATACTGCTTGGCATCCTTACCAATACGGTAGGTGTGCTTGGCATTATCAGCGGAACGTGAGACATCACCATAGGTGACGGAATTATCCAACTGGTCTTGCATCTGCATCTCCACCAGCTTTTCATTCATGTGGGTCTGGAAAGCACCGAGGTTCATGGTCTGAGAGTCAAACCACTCCTCATAAACTTCCTCACCCCAGTTCCAGGAACGGTAAACATAAATGCCATAGGCATATGACCAACCGACGATATTGTTCTTGTCGCCATTCCTATAGATATAATAGGAATATAAATCATAATATATATGATAGGTATAGTCGTTCTGAGACTTGTTGAGTTCATCAACACGAGCCTGAGACCAACCGGCATAGCCCTCACACTTTCGCTTGATCTGCTCCTTCTGGTCGTAGGACGGATAAAAATCCTTTGAATTAGTATCAAACCTGGTCCACTCAGCACGACCATAGGTGATATTATCGCTAATTTCAGTATTAGGCTTCCAATCACAAAGATCCTCATAACCTGACTCTGACCAGTAAATATACCAGCGCTGCTTGTAATATTGCCCCATGGCATCCTTGACATAGTCAGTGAGATACTGAGAGATATTATAATGGTCGAGATTGAACATGTTCATGACACCGATGCTGTCAGCAGAACCAATCTCACCCAATAAAGCATTCTTGATGCCATCCTCGGCAGCAAGGTCTTCGAAGATGTCCTTATACTCAACGCCAAGATTCCAAAGCTCCTTGGGCTTCATATGGAAGATGCCACCGACCTTGCTGGCATGAACCCATAACGAGTCCAAAACGTTACCACCCGCAGTGGCAATGGCTGAACCGGCACTGACAAGGTCGTCAAGGTCACCCTTCAGATCATCCTTAGAAAGACCACTTCCAAAATCGGTGAGCTTATCCCAAACGGCAGGCCAGTCGACACCGCCCAGTTTGGCAAGGTCGAAGAGTTTCTTGATCTCATCCTTGAAAACAAGGAACTGGATGCCACTGAAAGAGAGCTTGCCATTGGTGACAATACACTCAAACTGCATACACAGATTTCGTACATCTTCCGTGACCTTGAAGAGATAAGGCCCCCAATAGATGGCCTTATCAGGACGCTTGATCATCAGAGAGGCGACATCCCATATCTTTGGCATGATACGGGCTGACACCATTGTATAGATTCTTCTATAATAATAGCTTTCCTCAGAAGAGAAAAGACCGGCATTCTTCATGGCTTTGCGATCCAGCCATTTCGACGCAAAAATGCCAGAGGTGGCAATCTCGGCATTGGTATAATGGTGAAGGATCTCGTTAATCTCATCCTCCATCAAAGCCTCGGCACCATACTGTGCGCCGAAAAGCTCCGTGAGGGCAGCAGTGGTCTCAACGTCAATATTGATGCTGCCATAACCCTGACTACGCATAGGCAGGGTGGCAAGGAAAAACAGTAATATGACTAAAGACCATCTCATATATAATATTATTATATTATCGTATTTTTATATATACATATTTCCATGTTTTATACTTTATTCATCATGCCTTGGTGGCAGGTTCAGCACATGACCACCGGTATTGACCTTACGGGCAAACTCCAAAGACTTGCTGATACCACTGCGCTCCCAATCCCTTACAAAGGCTTCGATGGCTTCCTGATGGTTACACTTCAACTCTCGCTTGTAGAGCTTCAGAGCTTCCTTCTCAGCCTTCTCAGTGGTATAGCTCATATAACATTCGCGAGGCTCCTCGATGCCGAAGACATCTGAGGTATCAACGCGCTTGATAAAGACTTCCTTGAAAGGACTGCGACCTGCCTTGTTATCAAGGCGGTTAATCGTAAAGATCTTCTTACACTCGATATCAGTCAAGGCAAGCGTAGCCTTGATATCATCGAATTTCTCCTGGAACTTCGACTGGTCAAGGAGCATGAAGACATCGGAGTTATTGATGATGGCCTCCTTGACGATAGGCGAAGAGGTGATATCCTGAATCTCCTGAGTGACAACACCGACCATAGCCCAATGCTTACGGGCGGTCTTGTAGAGATACTTGATATACTCGGCCATGACAGGGGTGGCGATGGCCTTCCATGCTTCCTCAATAACCAGACACTTACGGCCTTTCTTGATACGCATCTTCTGGGTGAAGACGTCCATAATGATAAGAACGATGATGGGGAACAGAACGGGATCATCCTTGACCTTATCGATCTCGAAGACGATAAACTGTTCATCGAACAGAGAACCGTCCATATCATTATTCAAGGTGTATTCCATCTCACCACCCTTATAGAAGGGCTTCAGGATGGCAGCGAAGTTGTCAATCTCGAAGTCAATCTTCTCCTGATGCATAATCTGAGGTATGCGCTGTATGGCATACTCATAATAGCTGTTGAAAGACAGCTCGGTGACACGGAGCTGACGACGCTGCTCCTCAATACGGGCGACCTGACGCTCCAGCTTGGAGCTAAACTTGGTTTCGACGATGCTATTCATACGCATCAGCTCATTATGGGCTTTTTCCTTCTGAGCGGCAGCAGCCTGCTTCTCGCCCTCAGTAGTGGCTTTATCATCAATGACAGCCTGGAGCTTCTTCTCGCGATCCTCCAGCTTATCGTAACGCTGGCGGTCTTCCTCAGTGATATGGTTTTCTGCACCAAGCTCTTGCTCCAAAGCACTCTCGAACTGCTGATAGGAGCCGTCTTTCTTAGCTTGCAGCAGAAGGGTGTCACGAAGCTCCTTACGCTCAGCATCAGTAAAGCTGTCGAAAGGACTGAAGTACTCGTTGAAGTACTCGACAATGGTCTTGTTGATGATATAATCCTCAATCTTCGTGGGCAGCTCAGCGCCCTTGAAAATCAGGAAAATCAGAGACTTCAGGAAGTTCTTCTTCTCACCGAAGTTCTGGGTGTACTCCTCAGTGGTGACGTTAAAGGGGTTCATAGAGATAGGATGCTCCTTGGTATAACTGATATAGGTACCGTTGAAATACTCACAGATACCCTCATAAGAGTCGCCGGTGTCCACAATGACACAGTCGGTACACTGCTCGTAATACTGACGGATAACAGTATTCATAAAGAAGGACTTTCCTGACCCTGAAGGGCCAAGAACGAAGAAGTTACTGTTATTGGTGTGTTTGATCTTACCTTCCTTGCCAGTGATGTCAACCGCCAAAGGTACGCCCTGACGGTCGGTATAATAACACTTCAAGGGTGTGTCCTCGCTCTTACTCTGACGCTCTTTGTACATCAGACACAAGGCAGCATCACTGAGGGTAAGGAAACGATCATAGTCGGGATTCAAACGGTAGCAGTTGCCAGGGAAACTGGCAATGAAAAGCTCAAGCTGGTTATAGGCCCGCTTGCTTATATGAATGCTCTGACGAGCAAAGATATTCTCAAGATGATTGGTAACCTTCTGCATATCCTTGGACTCGTCCATGGCCACAATGATATTATAATGGGCATAGACGAGCTGCTTGCCCTCACGGGCAATGACATCCTGCACCTTCTTGATATCCTCAACGGCAAGGAGGTTGCTGGGATTAGGCACAGAGGCATGACGGTTACGCTTCTTATCCAACAAAGCGAGTTCTCGCTTCTGGTTGGGCAGGAAGATAACCTGGTTATAAATGAGGGTGTCCACCTCAGGAACATGGTCAAGGTCGGCCATGATATCGACAGGCATGACACTGTTGTTGACAGTCATATCAACATAGGGACGAAGGACACCGGGAAGACCGACAGAGTCCACATCCAACAGGCTGTAGACCTTGGCTTGACGATGACCCATATGGATGCCCTCGCTGTCAATCTTGAAATTATTCATGCTGAAAGTCTTGTCACGAAAATTAAGGGCAAAGAAGCGGTCAGCATAGATGCGGGCTGCTTCGACATCAAGGAAGGTGATATTGGTGATACCACCATCTTTCAGCTGGTCTGAGACCTTTCGGATCTTGACCTGGAAATCGCGCCACTTGCTGCTATCATAAGACAGCAAGGCACTTTTCTTATTCTCCTGCGTAATAATAATATAGGTGGAGCCGTCAGTATAAAGACGACCGTTGAAGAAACGAAAATAAGAATCAGAGAGGTAGAGACGGCTCTTGTCGACATTGGGGTCACGACGGGCTGCAACCTTCTTCATGTCGAACTGCTTCCTGACAAAGATATCCTGCTTATGGAGGCAATAGCCCTCGCCAAGGGTCTGCAGGACATTGGTCATCAGAGAAGTGAAATTGTAATAACTGTCAACATCGGCAGAATACTTCTGCACGGGATTATCAATACGCATAACAGCACTGAACTCGCCAGTCTTGGTGTAGATGACACCAATGCCGTCAACATCTTCGATGCTGAAATAGATATCCTTGAAGATATTGGCACGCTTGCCGCCAGTTCCAAAGGAATAGACGGCGATAGCCATCCCGACAAGGATGGACAGAATAACCAATATCACGAAAACTGTTGTCATAAATATACGTCTCTACAAAATACTTTTCTATAAGAAATTACGGGAATGAGTGAAGACAAAGATGCCTTTGTCAACAGACTTGCTATGCAAACCCTTACGTTGCTTGATGAAAATGAGGACTCCTCCGACACCAAGAGCAACGGTAAGGATGCCAAGACCGACAAGGAAACCGGCAACCATATAGCCTACGATGAAACCAATGATACCACCTCCGGCGGTAGCAGCGGCCCAGTAGATATAACGGCCTTGCAATCCCATCAGCTCCAAAGGCCGTTGAAGGCCTTTGAAGACAGGGAACTCCTGAGTCTCGACAGTCTTGGCATCCATAGCTCTACAGTACAAGACTACTCGATACCGAAGAACAGAGGCAGAGCCTGGGCAGCGGCGATCAGGAAGATACATGCACCCACGAGCATCATGATGCTCTTCTTGACATCCTGCTCCTCGTTGTTCATCTTGATGTAAACACTGATAGCACCAACGACGGCGACAACACCGGCAATGGCATAACACAGCTTAACAGCAACGGGGACATACTTCGCAATCTCAGAAGTCACCGTGCCAAGGGCTGTGGTACCAGCGGAATAGTCACCAGCAGCATTCTGGGCCATCACGACACCAACACACATCAGCAGCATACACATCGTCGCAAAGCGAGGCGAAGACACTGCTTTCTCACAAACGTCGAGAAGGGTAGTACCCATCTTCGACACGCCATTCTTAATGGCCTTGAAACTGAACTTGTTCATGTTCTTTGTGATAAATTAAAATTTAACTATAGTGAAACAAACACGCTTAAGCGTCAACCCCAGTTGATACCAAAGAATGCCGGAAGAACGATACTTGCGCTGATGAGGAAAAGAATGGCTCCGACGAGAATGAGAATATGCTTGATAATACCCTCTTCGCCAGTCTGCATCTTGATGTAGATGCCAGTGGCACTATACAGAGCCACAAGGGAGGCAACGGCATACAGCAGACCTAACACATATTCCATCATCACAAGGACATACACATTCATCTCATGGAGGGCATCAGCTCCCCATGAGTAGTTGACGGAACCACAACGGGCAGAAACACCCAGAGAGAACCCTGTCAACAGGAGAATGGCGATAAATCGTAACGGCATCTTGATACCTTTCATAGCTCAACATTAAATGTCAATAATCTGTCTGAGAATCTTCGATTTCGTATTAATAGGCTGCTGCATGGCAACAAGGTACGAGGCAGAGTCGTACTCTTCCTGGTACTCAGGAACAATGACCTGATAGTTCTCCTGCAGCAGGGAATCATAGAGTTCCTGATCCTTTCGCTCCTGCTCTTCGGCAGGAGTGAGCACCTGTGGCTCTGGCTCCGGCTGCTGGACAGCATCACCAGAAGTCTGCTCAGAATCGGAAGTCTCGGGGAGGTCGCCGACATGGTAGCCGTCAGCGGTCTCGCTGACAACAGTACCCGTCTCTTCCTCTTCATCTTCAACAGTCATATCGCCGGTGTTGAAAACTTCCACACCGTCTTTCTTCTGACCTTTCTTACCGAATAGGTCCATCATAATGGTGACAGGATAATAGATGATATAAATGCCTGTCAACACAATGGCGTAAATGGTAAATACACTCATCTTTCTTCGCTGAAATTTTTCCTGCAAAGTAAATAGATAGAAAGGCGAAGAAAGATTTTTGAACTTTCAATCTCTTGAATTAACTATTTTACGACGCATCAGGTCTTAAAATGGTTTTTTCAAGACTGAAAAGCAATTTTTAAGGAAAAACTTTCCTGTCAAAAAAATAACAAAACAAGACTGTTTTTTTGATGGAAAGAACACACATAAATACATTATTATTTTCACACGCGCACACGCGAGAGAAAGACCATACGGCTCCTGTCGTCGTACCACCAAAGAAAGACATTTTCTCTGGTCAACGGCCAAACAAGGGCTGCCACCCGCATAAACGCCTTTTTACTTTGCAAAGCTACGGAGGCGTAAGGCACGGCAAGTACTGGTCACAAAGCTCCCGATGGCTTCAGAAAAAACACGGCAGCCTTCCACAGATTGCAAACAATCAGGGTATTCCATGTTTTTTCATTGCCATTCCTTGTCTAACACCTTACCTATACCCCCGTTGATAGCAGCAAATAAAAAGGCTATACAGGTGACAGATGAACCGATGACGACATAGAAAAAACTCAGTGGAGTACGAGACAGGAGAAAAAGGATTTCTCAAAAAGGCTTCCAAGCTCTGATACCCGATAACTCCACTGACAAGCGCAGAAAAAAGCGATACAACAATACATATTTATTAACAAGAACCGCAGCCGACGGAATAAAAACAGGCGAAAATGCAATGAGATTTACAACATCATCCAAGGAACTGAACGAGGTACTGGTTAGCATGAACCGTGTCATCAACAACAAAAACAGCCTGCCCATACTCGCAGACATCGTGTTCGACATCAAGGGCGACACCCTCAGCATGAAAGCATCAGACAGCGAAATATTGCTGATGGCTCAGACTACAGTGACGGACAATGAGGGTGAGGGCAGCTTTGCAGTGAGCGCAAAGAGTATCACGGACGCAGTGAAAAACATACCCGACAATCCTCTCACATTCTCCATCGAAGAGAACGACACTATAGTCAAGGTGGACTACTTCTCTGGCATGTTCACACTACCAGTGGATAACGCTATCGAGTTCCCGACCATGCCGACCATGAGCGAGACGGATAAATACACTTTCGTTATCATCGAGGGTTTGCTCCAGGAGAACATCGCACGGACGGTATTCGCAACAGCTGATGACGAACTACGACCTGTCATGAATGGTATCTACTTCGACCTGACAACAGAGAACCTGGCAGTGGTGGCCTCAGACGGACATCAGCTGGTAAGAAACAAAATCCTGTCTGTCAAGGCAGAGAACGAGACAAAGGCTGGCAGCTTCATCCTTCCCAAGAAAGCAGCGAACATCCTTAAAAACATCCTCAAAAAGTCTTCAGTGGATAACGCAGAGGTGGCTTTCGATGGCAGACAACTCCTTATCACCGCAACGAACTTCTCTATGCAGTGCAGACTGATAGAGGGACGCTATCCGAATTATAACAGCGTCATCCCACAGAACAATCCTAACATCGTAACGGTGGACAGAACTACACTGATAGCAGCTTTGAAGCGTGTGTCACCATTTGCTAACGACAGCAGTCAATTGGTACGCATCCACGTGGAAAGCGGTAAGCTTCAGCTGGACACCGAGGATTACGACTTCTCAAAGACTGCATCGGAGAGAATGGCTTGCGACTATAACGGTACATCCATGAACATCGGACTGAAAGGCACGAAGACCATGGAAATCCTCAGTAACATGAACAGCCAGGAGATAGAAATACAGCTTGCCGACCCGTCAAGGGCTGCACTGATAGTTCCATCGGAACAACCGGAGGGTATGGATATCCTTATGCTTCAGATGCCAATGCTTCTGAATGACTAAGCAACAACACTGGGAGTCCTGTCAAGACAGGCAGGACTTCCAGATAACCATCACACAATAATTCTACAGAATATGATAGCTACAGGACATATTACAAGGACAGCGGCCATGGAACAGAAAAGCCGTAGCCATCACCACAGAGATACAGACTCCTTCTTTGTCGAGACCATGCTGATGGTGGTCATGGCAATGACATTCGTATTCGTATTCTACATCATGCTGATGCTGGAGAATATCAAATAGTAATATATAAATAAATACGTATATACAAAAATAAATATTTCTATATATGGCAGAGCAGAACAACCCCATGAAATTAGCGGAAATGGCATACGTCTATGCCAAAATGAAATGGATGCGCACCTTCAAGGCCTTTGACCTGACAGGTGGATGCTTCGCTGGAAACCTGATATATGCTTCCTTACTGGCTGACAGCGAAGAGAACCGTAACAAGCTACAGCAGCTGGCTAACGACAACGCCACGGCAGGATGGATCTTCCAACTCAGAAAGAATGATAACGTGACATTCCAAACAAAATAACCAAAACGTATATGAAAACCATCAAATGCTCCTTCGTTTCAGAAGGTAAGAACATCAACCTCACGGCCATCCTCACGGATGACCTCACAGAGCTGTCTCAGTCAAAGCAGAACCAGGCAACAGACCTGATAAACGACTTCATACAGGAGGATAACACTTGGGGTATCTTCTTTGACCGAGAAGAGCAGGAAAAGATAGAACTGGGCTATGAACTGGTATTCAAAGCCGAGGACGGCAAACCGACTCTCAAACCAGTCAAAGCCATCACATGGGTGGGTGGCATCATCACAGACGTGCAGAAGCTGAAGGTAAACATCAAAGGATAAAAACAAAGATCCGAGCATATGAAAACAAAATATATCATCGTCCTGATACATAACGAACAGGCAAAACCGTATATCCTGCATACGGACAAAAGGTTTCATGAGAATATCATTGAACGGCACAGGTGCCATGTGACGGAAATACCTGTCACAGAGCAGCGCGAAGAAGAAAGCATCACAATGCTGCAAAAGCTATACCTACGGCAAAAGCTATGCGATGACCTACGGAGAACTGGAGAACCTGGAAGAGAGACTGCAAGGATGCTACGCTCACGGACTGCGTAGCAGGATGATAGAAGAATTTTTGGAAGAAAGATAGTTACAACCCTAAAAAGAATGCTATATGAGAAGCTGGACGGAGAATTTCGGGAAGTTCTATACGAACGCATCAGACTGGGACGCTCGTAAAGAAATCGTCATGGGGTATAATGACGACACCACAGGGGAGGAAATGGTGAAAAAGGCCATCAGACTGGCAAAACAATATAACTGTAAAATCATAGGGAAGGTACAGTTTAAACCGGCTGACGTCGGTGGGTCTGTGTCATTTGTGGTGGAATGCCACTCGCTGACATACCGCTACTTCTATGATGGTGGCAAAACATACCACCTACATAGCTCAGAGGTCACAGAGAAAGACCTCCAGAAATACGAGCAGCAGTTTGGCACACGGACATGTGCGGATGACAGCTTCAAGCACTCCTTCTGGTTTGCTGACAACTGGAGTGGGGATATCAAGGAATATCCCACACTGCGCAAGGCTAAGACAGCTGCCAGTAAACAAATAGGAATAACCTGCTGCATCCATGAGAGACAGCCGTTCGGACGGTCAAGCAGGATAGTATGCTTCGCTACAGCGTCAGGGATTATACCACCCTGACGCTTAATTATCTATAATTTACAGGGGATTTTGCACTTTTCTGAAAGAAAAATCGTACCTTTGCACCATTCGTAAGTAAAAGCAAAGGTAACATGATTGATTATATATCCGGCACCGAAGTGAAAGAGACACCTGAAGAGGTGAACGCCGTCCAGGTCTTTTCAAGGATCCTTGTAGAGGATTACAAATACCCCCAAGAGAATATTCAGACCAGACCTCAGTTCCGGGTCAAGGCACGGCCTTCGGACACGAAGAAGGAATATCCGGTGGATATCGCTGTCTTCGACAATAACAACCACACAGATGATACACTGTACATCATCGTGGAATGTAAGAAGCCTAACCGTAAGGATGGCCGGCGGCAGCTGGAGATATATATGCAGCTGTCTAAGGCAAAGCTGGGAGTTTGGTATAACGGTGAACAGAAACTTTGTCTGCTGAAGAAGGTGGTGAACAACGGCATCACCTTCGAGGAGATACCAAACATCCCGGAATATGGGGAACGTATCGAGGATGTGGGAAAATACAGGAGGAAAGACCTCAAAGCACCCCATAACCTGAAAGCAAACTTCAAGGATATTCATAACTACTTTGCAGCGAACAACGTAGGGGCAACACTGCCAGAGATATTCGCACAACAGTTCATCAACCTCCTGTTCTGCAAGATATATGATGAACGCTTCACCAAAAAAAATGATATCGTACGCTTCAGGGCTGGCATCAACGAGGATAAGGCAGCAGTGGCCCAGCGTATCAAAGAAATCTTCGACGATGTCAAAGAACGATACGCTGACGTATTCAACAAAGAAGATGTCATCACACTGGATGACAGCAGCATAGCATATGCAGTGGCACAGCTGCAGCCGTTCTGCATCAAAGACAGCAAACGGGATGCCATTGGGGATGCCTTTGAATCATTCATCGACTACACGACAAAGGGGTCTCAGGGACAGTTCTTCACTCCCCGTAACGTGGTGAAACTGATGGTGAACATCGCACAGCTGGAATATACCGAGAAAATAATTGACCCTGCCTGTGGCACGGGAGGCTTCCTTATCGAGGGCCTGAAAGCGGAATGGAGCCAGCTGAGACAACAGTACGGGGAGGAATGGCCAGAGAAAGAACTGTATGCAGAAGAACAGAAGGTCGCCATCAAAAACATCAGAGGCATAGACAAAGACAGCTTCTTGGGAAAGGTGGCAAAAGCATATATGGCCCTGATGGATGACGGCAGAGGTGGTATCTTCTGCGAGAACTCCTTGGTGAATCCGAAGTTCTGGGGAGTAAAGACACAAGAGGATGTCAGAGAGAAGACTTTCGACGTGGTGCTGACAAACCCACCATTCGGAAAGAAGCTGAAAATCGATGAGTCAGAAATCCTTTCGCTCTATGACCTGGGCCATAAATGGAAAAGGAACAAAAACGGGAAATACGAGAAGACGGCAGTGCTTGTGGATGCACAGCCGCCACAGATCCTGTTCATAGAGAAATGCTTAAAGCTGCTGAACAGCAAGGGTAGAATGTGCTTCGTATCTCCAGAAAGCATCTTCTGTAACCCTTCCCATAAATATATCGTACAATATATCAAGGAAAGGGCAAAGATATCGGCAATCATTTCGATGCCGGAAGAGCTGTTCCAGCCATATACGCACGCCAAGACATGCGTGGTATATCTCCAGAAGGGAAAAAGCAAGCCTGACGATAAGATATTCATGGCGATAGCCCGCTACTGCGGACACGACAGCAGGGGACATGAAACATCACGGGATGACGTGCCTCTGATTCAGGAGAAATACAACCAGTATATCTCTGACGGCCATGTGGACTATGACCATCTGGGATTCGTCATCACCGAAAAAGAGATAGTCAACAACATCTATGTCCCGAAATACTACAATCCTGAGATAGGACAACGCCTGCAGGAATTGTCTGAGACACACGACATCATATCAGTCGGAGAACTGGAGGATAGGGAAGTCATCGCCATCATGACAGGCGATGAGGTGTCGAAAGAGAGCTACGGCACCGGTACGATACCGTTTATTCGAACCAGTGACATAGCCAACTGGGAGATAAAGCTTGACCCGAAACAGGGATTAAGTAAAGAGATATACGAGAGATATAAGACCAGACAGGACGTAAAAGCTAATGACATCCTGATGGTAAGAGATGGCACATACCTGGTGGGAACATGTGCTATCATCACCGAGGATGACAAGGAAATAGTGTTCCAGAGCCATATCTATAAGATAAGGGTAGAGAAGCCAGAAGAGCTGGATCCTCTACTGCTACTGGCACTACTGTCATGCCCCTTGGTGAAGAGCCAGATATTTGCGAAACGCTTCACACAGGATATCATAGATACGCTGGGTGAGCGCATCCATGAACTGCTGCTACCCATTCCAAAGAGTGAGGAAGAAAGGAAAAGAATTGCTGGAGAGGTCAGTAAAATCATTGACTATAAGAAACAGGCGAAAGACATGATAAGAAAAGTGGTGACCAGCGTCGTACCTTCGGAAGGTGAGGATGCTAAATTTATGACGCTGATAGTGGACTGACATGAAGATAACAACACTTTTCTGGAGATGGTGGTACCGCCATCATTCAAGTCCATCAAGATACACCAGAGCAGAAGCGCTGGTAAGGGCAAAGGAACACGGCCTTGAATGGGAGGTGTTACAGGCTATGGACCATGGCTGCACACCAGACGAAGCCCTGCAGGAATGGGACATATACCCATACGAGAACCTGCAGGACTAATATTCATAGCATAAGAGTACTCTTCTCTGCGTGCGCGCGCGAGGCGAAACGCCCTGTACATCAGGGGTTGAGCGTATTTTTTAATTTGAGTTTTTACTAACTCATGGCGCAAAATTGGTAGTTTTTACTAACTCGTGGCGCGAGTTTTTACTAACTCATGGCGCAAAATTGGTAGTTTTTACTAACTCGTGGCGCGAGTTTTTACTAACTCATGGCGCAAAATTATAAATTTGAAAAACTCCATAAAGGTTAAATGTGTGGGTAAGAAACAACTTCAAAAAAGATGTTCCTTTTGGAACAAGCGGCTTTCTTTTCTGGCTTCCCTAACCAGCCGCTTATAAGCAAAACGACTGTAGTTATGTCGTTTCTTAGTCCAGTGTTTATGAAGACCAGGACGATGGTAAATCATATCCCAGCGTTCATAATAGCGAAAACCCTTCTTGCTGCTGCCGAACAGTCCGAAACGGATATTTTCCAAAGAAACAGATAACGTCCTGTTCCAAAACTGTTCCATGGCCAGAACCAGCAAGACAAGGAGGATGGTGGATATAAATATCCAAACCATCACTCCTGTCCAATAAATAATGCTGTCAATCATAAAATATCGGTTTTTGTAAATAGACTCCAGCTACTCTTAACACTTACAGGAGAATGGTCGAGAATCTGCATAGCAAAAGCATCATCCTCCATGAACTTCCTGATACTCTCCTTCCAGTAGATCCTGGCCATGTTGCGAGTCTGTTTCTGGGTATAGGAAGAAAGCATCAGCTGGTCAGCTTCATAAATGAAATCACTGCATTTCTCCTTAGAATAAGGGTCAAGACCATTGGCTTGTCTGTATGACATCAAACCAATCAAATACTGGTCACAGAACCTAACGGCCTGTTTGATACACTCCTGACTGCTATCGAAGTCCACGATAGGCTCAATACTGGCGAAGGTATGAAAGCCCATCTCATATAACACTCTCATCAGACGGATGCGCTCGACATTCTTCGAGGCATAAGGCTCCCAATCATCACGGCCTGTTAGAGTGAAGCCAAAGGCTATCATCTTCCGGCGCTCCTTGGGAACCATATCAAATAGTAACATCTGATGGGCCGTAAAGTCTGCATTCTTGGTAAGAATCTTAACAGGAATACCATAAACCTTGGTGGCGAAAGACGCACACTGCCATGTGAGAGCAAAAGCATCATCACACAACGGGTCGGTAGAAAAAGAGAAAAAGATACCTACCTTACGGAGATAATCTTGCCACTTGAAGACTTCCTGCTGGAAGCAAATAAAGGCATATTCCTCACTGGTAAGGTCACGGTATTTCTTTGGACGGTTTTTCTCTTTGGTGAAAGAGTCCTCCAGCACGGCATGGTCGATACCCATGACCTTGGCAGTCATACCTTTCCGATTGTAACAGTATAAACACTGATAAGGACAGCCGCGATAGAAATTACATCCTACAGCGGCATACTCTCTGGCAGCACCACCAGGAGTATAAATACATTCTCCGTTTAACAACATCTGTTCCATAATGACAAATCTAATTGTAGTTGATATCTTTTTTGGTAGATTTTTTGAAGTGACTATTGAAACGCTTAGCTGCAAAAACAAACACTTTACTGACAATACCTGCTATAAAGCTACGGATGAGCTTGTTTTTTTCAGAGGCTTCATTAACCAAAGCACTGGTAAGGGTGTCGCAGGCATCTTTACTGTGAATGCCAATGATACATTCACCCTCTTCAGAACTTGGATTATGAACTATAATAGCATATTCCAGATGCTCTTTATCAAGCTGCTCCTTGACGGAGGTTATAAGCTGGTCAAATTCCTTGGATTCCATAACGAGTAGGGTTAATAACGAAAAGACGTGAAATGAATGACAGCCATAGACTGGCTGATGTCGTAGTTCTGGAACCAGTGTTGCCAGTCCTCGTAAGACAACCCGTCATGGGAGGCTAACACCTCGGGACGGACAGAATGACCGTCAACAACAGGACACTGAAGGGAATAGAGGTCATAAAGATCTTTCTCGAAACGAAGCTCTTGAATGCCGATACCGCTATCCTTGCCAAGGCGGATAATCTCCTTGGTCTTGGAACGGTAGGGCTTACCTAACCACACACGGATGCACAGCTCGGCATCACCAGCAAGAATCTTCTTAAAACGCTGCTGCCAAAGGGTACTATTGGCACGAATGGTATGTAACTTCGTCATTTGTAACTGCTCAACAAAACATGTTGGCTCTCCATGGCGAAGGTGCCAGGAGGGGAAAGATTGTGAAAGAATGATATTATATGTCACCATAATGCTAACTGTTATTGCTCGTAATTTGTCGTATTCGTATATTCAAACTCCAACTCACCACCAGTTAGAAAACGCATGATAGTCTGAAGATCATGAAGGAAATGACAGGTAATCCGTGTATAGGACTTGGTGAAATCGGACATAAAGCGAAAAGAGGCTATCTTGCGATTCTTGTTGTAGCGATACAACAATATCATATCGCCAAAGTAATACATCAGCTGCCAGCCTGACTTATCAGCCGGAAGAAAACCAAGATGCCTCAGACGAAAGTCATCAATGAGGATGCCTTCAATACGGAAAAGCTTGAAATGGTGAAGCTTCCCGACAACGAACCTTCTGATACTGGGTGGCACAAGGGTCTTCTCGATAATGAAAATACCAAGCTGGCGACTGTTAACCTCCCCAACCATTCCAGTCAACAGCCCATAGCGGCCCAGATTGACTTGAACATAACTGCCAACGGATAATTCACGGACGTTCATAAGCGAAATCTTTTACGTTGAAGATTATCGTTGGTCTGCTCAGCAGACTGCAGATCTTCCAACTCAGCAGTCATGGCATTAACTTTGCTTAAGAGGACTTGCAACTTCTTACCCATCTCACCACCTTGCGTGATAGCCTGGCTGACAAAGCCAGCGGCAGCGTCAAGGTCGGACATATTCAGGGTGAAACTGCCAATAGAGGCTTCATCATCCCCTGACAACAACATCAGGAGATAATCACATCCAGTACGCTCTAACTGACTGGTGACATCAGTCATCAGCGTATTTAACTGTTCTGGGTTCATGTTCTGAGGTATCATAACATTCTATTCTATCGTTTCATCAACATTCGTAACACAATAGCTGCTGTCAAGAAGAGAGCCAGCAAAAGGACATAGCGGACATGCCTCATCAAGTGAACATGCCGGTGGCATTTCTCACAAAGAGTGACAAGACAGCGATCGGAATATTGCCAAGGCTGGCGACCGTAGATGTACCATCGATGATGGACATTAAGTTTTCCCTTACCACCACAACGACGGCAAAGGAAACCGTCACGGCGCATGATTTCCAAACGTCGATGACTCCAACGGGAATCCGTTTGCATCTTCCTGTATCTTGCTGATTGGCTCATTGCTGTTTAGATGCTTCGATTTCGTATAACTTCAAATACTCTTCCGGCTCATACTTATAGCGACGCTTAAAAGCGTAACGCATATCATCAAGTTCTTTTCTGCCAAGTCCTAACTTGTTGTCAATGACAGCATGACCAGAAGAAATGCCTTGTTGAACCTCACGCTGCTGACGGGCTGCATGCTCAGCTTTTTTGTCAACAGGTGGGTCAGTAGTTATCACACTCTCACGGTGAAGGGAATACTGCACCTTCACCTTGGGGTAGTGCTTGTTGATGACGGCGGAGAAAACACTAAGATACTTTCCTTCGATAAGTTCATACTCTTCACGGCGAACCTTCAGAAGGAGAATGTTGTTCTCGTTGTCGAAAGTGATAAAACCGATACTCTGAAATAGATGCTTGCCCTCATCGTCAGGACACGCTTTCCATAAATCATTTAAGCAGGAATCCCATTGATCACGGAGAGACTTCCTCTCTGCGTCTTCTTCTACCTTGCGATGGTCATACTCTTCACACAGGTATTGCTGGCGCTTGTTCTCACATTCAACCATGAAATCCTTCAAAGCACAGGTGATGACCATCGGATCAACCATGCCGTAGAATTTGCCGAAGTAACCACACTTGAACTTGTAGAAGAAAAGCTGGATGACGGAAAACTTAACATCCTTGTATTCCTGGGCCAACAAATATGCCAGACTTTCTGCCTGTCCTTCGTCCATACTCTTAGAACCGGCGAAAACATTAACATCATTGACGAGGATGAGAAGCCATTTGGCTGCAGTATTCCCCCCAAGAGCCATATCCAACATTTCAAGTGTTGAATAACTGTTCATAATGGTCTTGCGCTCATCAACAGCAAATACCATCTGAGTGTCTGGATTGTATTCCTTTGCAAAGGCTTCAAACGACGGGTAACTCTCTCTTAGGTTGCTCAGCTGCTGCTGACATTCTGGCGAGAGTTCTGAGCGTTCCCGCATTGATGTCCTCGCGGCTGCGATAGCCGTTGTTATTGACTGGTCCATAGTTAAACGAATTATTTGTTGGTAAATTGTGATTATAGTTTCCTTCGAGAACCTTCACAAAATTGTTGGGCTTGAAAAGCCAGTTGAAGTCGGCAACCCAAGATTTGTCATTCTCGCCATTCAGAAAAGCAGACGTGGCAGCAAGGACAACAACCTTTTCCAAAGACTCCTTGCCATACTTCCGGCTACGGGCGCCGACAGCCTCACGGCGTTTCTTGGTCATGTCCGTGATGGTGGCAATGACAGCTTTGTGTTCCTGCATCGTCCGATTGAAGAAATCCATAAAGCCAAGAAAATTTATCTCTTCTTTCTCGTCTTTCTTGTTGGTCGTCTGCTCGTCAGACGACGGAGAATCTGAATGTAATGAAGATTCGATATCTTCTTTACTTTCCTTTACTTTACTTTGTGTACTTTCTTCGGAATTTATTTGGGTTTCTTTCGTAATAACCCGTGTTTCTTCAGAAGAAAAGAGATTTAATTCTGAAGAAACATCGGTTTTCTGTACTTTTACCTGCTTACCAGGGATATCTACGAGCAGATAAGGAAGATTATCATCCAACTTACGCTTGGCAGCGACGGAAATCTCAATGTAACGCTCCTGTATAGAGCGTGAAGTGAGAACCTTTTCTGACTCATAGAGGGTACTGTCTAACAGACCTATCTCTAAACAATAGGTAACTGCTTCAATAATCTTATCTTCCTCTAAACCAGATACTTCACTGAGTATGAAGGGTAGGTCTTCATCCCAATGAATGAAATACCCATTACTATATATCTGGCATAAGAGAATATGATATACTGACACAGCCTGAATACCCTTATGGCGTATCAGCTTACGTATCTTGATGTCCTGATAAAAGTTCACATCATTGGTGAAATATTCAAGACCTTTCTTCTTTGGACGTGCCATAAGCGGTATTATTTAGGTGTGAATAACTATTGTCTGTACTTTCTTCGGAGTTTATCGGGGTTTCTTCCGAAATAACCCGTGTTTCTTCCGAAGAAATAACATAATATGGGAAAGAATCATCTTTTTTGCTCTCTAACTCAGTCATATTCTTAAGAATACTCTGAGGAACAACAGATATCATCTTACTTCCCACAAAAGACGAATGATCCAATAGTCCGTACTGAACCATCCTGCGAACAATCATATTCACAAGGTTCACGGAAATGTCAGGAAATAATCGCGCAACGGCCTCCTTGAAACGGTTATCATACCTGGTCTCTTTGCCATGCTTGGCAACTTCTGTCAGGATGAAAATGGTAACAGAGAGTCCCTTGAAGCCAAACTCCTTCTGGAGTGACCTCACAGAAGAAAATTCCGTCAATCGGGTGCTTAACAATAAGCACGGCTCGGCTGTTAAAGTTGTATTCATATAAAGCTTACATTTAGTGATTAACCTTTCATGTCACCAATACCGGCAACAAGAACTTTTATAGCACACTCGTGGGCGGCTTCAGGACTGAGTCCTGCAAGACGCTGTACCTCGGCTTCCTCTTCAGCAGCTGCAGCACGCTCACGGATAAAATCCTTATCGGATGCCTTAGGAGAGCGAAGCTCATGGAGGGTGACTGTCAGGTACACCTCATAGAAAGAAATATCTTTTGTCATATCGGTAAATATTTATATTGTTATTATTTTATTTGTATATTTTCATATATACATATATTGCCAGTACTATCTTCTTTAAACGTGAAGTCCCAGGTGTCAGAGACTTTTTGGGCCATCCGTTCATTGTTCATAATCTCTGTGTACTTACAGGAGCAATAATCGAAAAGCAAATACAAAAGAATAATGCCAATCACTCCAAGAATGGACTTTAAATTCCTATTCTTGATGCCTATATTCGTGCCTAATGTCACCCATAGCGTCCAGAACATCAGACATATAAGGGTTAGACTTGAATAGGCCATCCCTACAATGTACCATCGGGCTGGATGATCCATAATACCTGAGCCTAATAAATAGGACGGAACATATTCCATTATCATTTGTCTATCTCTATTTAAAAGCGTTAGACCTGTCGTTAATACAATGTTCAATCTCTGGGTGGTTGCGAGGATCCTCATGAGGGTCATCACATAACTCGGCACAATGAGAACACAGAGAGGGTTCCACCCACCAACAGTGTCCATGGTCTGGTGTATAGCAAGGATTGTTATCAGTACATCCACAAATCCTACAAACACCAGGAATAGGCTCGTTAAGAGCTTCTAACAAGTCTTCTTCGGTATGAAAATAGCCGTCGAAAGTCAAATACATCAGCTCTGGTGTAATATGGGTAGAGGTGTCATAGATAAAGACACGCTTTCCGGCACCTGCCATATAACCTGCCTCTACATGAGAGGAACGGCCACAAGGTAACAGCAGAACGCAAGTGTCTGCATCTGACATAGCATTAAAGTGGTCATTAAAACGGTCACGAACTTCCTTCTGGGATAACATCTTATCATAGTCAGAAGGTGTGAGAATACTCTGCTGATAAGCAGTATCTAAATGTAGGGGAGGGGTGACCTCTTCCCATACATTCCTGTCATCACGACCTTCGGGATGACGGAAATCGTAAACCTTATGACCATGCTGACGCAAAAGGTTAACTAACTCTGGCTGCAGCTCATTCTTCCAGCTGCTGGAAACATAGATTCTTGACATAGTAGCAATATTATTGATTCTTAATAAGTTTATCACAGATACGTAACACTTCCTCTACCTTGTCCAAATCAAACTTATCATCCGTACGCACACGACTTTCCATGTCGAGCCAGAAAGTTCCATCAGAGGGATGAGACAAAAGTGTACAAAGCTTCTTTTCTACATTATCCGGACCAATGCCTCCAGCATAGCCGATATGAATGTGTGGAGCATCAAGAATGGATAGAGGACTGTCAATACCACGACCACCGGAAGCGTCCAACAGGTAAGACATCCCTGCAGGACTGCCTCCTTTGAGAAACCTGCGACAGATTTCTGCTGATGGCATCTGAGCGATGATCTCAAAGTCTTTTCTGGACATTCTATGCAGAACATCAAAAATACCAATAGGAGAGACGTTCAGCTGGAAACGGCTGAATATCCGGAAGAGTTCTGCTGGTACCAAGGAAAATACATTGGAGAAATCTCCGTGAGCGGCTTCCTGGGCAAGGCTGCCACAAAGATGACAAGAAAGGGAAACGGGATGGTTTGACCACATCTTTGCCAAATCCCAGATAATCTCTGGATCTGGAAAACGAGTTCCATTCTCTAACCAGTCCTTTGATACCAAAAGACCAAACTCTGCGTAAGGGAATTCCTTACTGAGACTTTCTACACGCTTCATCTCCGTGTAGTCATCAAGACCGGTAAATGTAATTTTTGACAGCTTCATATTATTATATTTTTATATATATGTATTTATATCTTTATTCAAACAAACCTTTATGTATATCATAATTCCATATCAGCTGTTCTTTCTTTCTCTTTACACCTCCCGTTACCCTGTTGGCAACTCTCAACGGCATGTCTTTTTCCAAAAGATGCCAGCCCTGACGATGGATATAATCATCGAGCATGGGACTCGTAAAGCTACACAAGATGAACTTTCCTTTAACGGTACAGAGCAAATCAAGGAGCTGCTGAAAATCATCGAAGGTGAAGCCACTATAATGTTTCTGCTCACAACCAGGATAGGGTGGGTCAAGAAAAAAGAAAGTGTCTTCACTGTCTCGCTGAGCGATAACCTTCAGAGCATCACGACAGCTAATCTGAACATGCTTCAGACGCTCATGAACCTTGTAGTTGAACTGGTTGCGGTAATTGTCCATGACAATACCTCCGTGGCTGCCAGAGGTGCCATTATCCCACTTCCAACCACCTAAAGGTGAACCACCATAACCCATATTGCACTGATACCAGACAGCCCAGGCTGTTTCAATATCACTGTAGCCGTTCTCTGGGTGACGCCAAATCTTATCAGCTCGCATAAACTCATGCTCACTATCAAGGGTGTTCTGGAACTTCTGCTGGAGCTTCAGAAACTTCTCTTCGTCCTGGCAGACATCATAGAACGTGATAATCCGGTCATCAATATCGTTGATGACTTCAAGATAACTCTTTCCCTTGGCGAAGAAAACAGCACCGCCACCAAAATATGGCTCACAATAAATCTTGTGAGACGGCATCATCCCGATGATGATATCGGCGAGCTGCTGCTTTCCTCCGTAGTAAGTGATAGGTGTACGCATAATCAAAGATTTATTGCCTTAGACTTCTTTTCCCACATCATCTTTTCAGTATCGGCTGCAATGATAGCATCTACATCCATACCGAAATTAAGATTCAGACTGTCCAATAGATCATCAAGTTCCGTCAAAGACTTCTTACCGAAGTTACGATACTTTAACAGGGCGGGTTTAGTTATTCTTACAAGGTCACCAAGGGTATCTATGCCAGCAGCTTTTAGACAATTTAAAGCCCTAACAGAGATTCTCAGGTCAACAACCCTTGTACTCATTAAAGCAGTAAAGGTTCCACCTTCATCACCCAATAAATAGTCATATTCCGATACAGGGGCAGTATTTATATTATTGATATGCTCTAACTCTTTTATACGATTATGAAACGATTGAACGACAATCGGGAAATTATTGCTTTCAAAGGTAAGCTGTTTATTCTCCTTTCGTAAATCAGAATATGATTTCACAGTGGCTAACTTTCTAATAGCTTGACTGGCAATCTGCATAATGCGAGTACGGGTTAAACCGTAATCATATGCTACGTCTTCGGCGCTCTTTCCTTCGAGTAACATCGTGAGGATTACTTTCTCGCGTTCTGCCAATACATCTTCACCACAGGCTTCGATAATACTTGAAAAGATGTCATTAAGAAGATAAGCAGGAACGCCCTTACCTAACAGGTGTATGGCAGAGCGTGTATCATCAAGATTCTTCGATAATTCTCTCTCTGCTAACTGTAGGTCACGCTTAGCAGCAGAAATTCTCTTCTCAATAAAAGTCAAATCCGACAACGTATCAAAATATTTCTCGATAGTAGCTTTGTCTATCTTCAAATGATTATCAACCAAATGACCTTTCAACAATCCCTTCTCAACCCAGTTGGAAATGGTCTGACGGTCAACATCTAACAGCATAGCTGCTTCGCTACGTGATATAAGCCTTGCCATAATAATACCTTTTACTTAACGCCCATCGGCATGAAACAACTTCTTTCTTCCTCTGGACATGCTGTCATCCAGCTGTAACCAGGAGTATTCTCATCAATCCGTTGGCCATCAACATAACGATGACAACGCTCGCGCAAAGCACAACCGATACCTTTACAGAAAAGGTATAAATCGCTTTTATTTTTATTCGAATCACCCATATAACTGTTATATTATTATTTTATTCCAGATAACTTTAATGCAAGAGCCTCACAGAGAACTCTTGACATATTCACCTCAACGGCATTGCCGATGAATTTCTTCTGCTCTGCCTGAGTGCCTATAAGGGTATAATCTTCAGGGAAACCCATAATACGCTTCAACTCCTGAATATTCAACATACGCATCTTGATATCAATGATTCCATACATAGCCATGAACTCCTTGATCTTACGGGTCATAGGACTGTCATTCTCAAAGATAGCGATACATATCTCACCATGCTCTGCAGTCACTAACCAAAGTGGTGCCTTATCCATGTGTGCAATAAGCGTACAACATGGCTTTTCAATAGTTCCTCCGTTACTCTTGAAGGAATACGGGTTCGCTAAGAAACGTTCAGCAGAAACAATACTTTGCTTTGGATTGTTGACAATAGTAGGTGATGCAGTCTCAATAGACGATGCACCGCCATTACCATACTGACTATCTATGAAATGCTTGGAAGTAATAGTTACTTTATCCAAGGGAACATCCGGCATCGGCTCGTTCAGATCAACGCTGACCAAGGCGTGACGCTCCTTTGTAGTAACAGTCGGATTGGGTTCTTCAATAGAACTGTTATAGCCGTTACCGAAGTAGGCAGTCACAAAGGCATGATAATCCACGCAGGTAACTGCTCCTGCAGGACGCTCAACGCTCTGATTCTTACTCATGGGGTCACCACTGAACTGCTTACTAAGAAAATTCAGCTTGACAAGACCTAACCGATTCTGGACGGCAACAGTAGGACATGGCTCGTCGATGGACGGCGCATTGTGGTGGTTCTGCTGATTCATGGAGTTATATTTCAATATCCATGCTTCATATTCTTTCTTACCACCAGCAACAAACTTGATAAGACCGGCATAGATACGCTCTAAAGTCTTCTCGCAGAGTGGCTTTTTCTTGGTGAAGATACTCGTACCTTCATCGTTCAGATCCAAAACGTCACGGACTGCCTTCCATCTCTTGTATTGGTGGAACATACCTCCTTCATCACCATTCTTAGCATAAGTCTGATGAGGAAATACCAGGGGAAGGCCTTGTTTGGCGAACTGACCGAAGAAACGCTTGCGAGAGGTGTAAGCACCGAAGTCGGCAGCATTCAGAATCCTATAGTCATAGTCGTAACCGTAGTTCTGAACATTATGCAACCACTTCAGGTAAGAACGTCCTTGGTCTTTGCTGATTGGCTTGCCATTGGCATCCAAGTCACCCCAGCAAAGAAATTCCTCGACATTCTCAATCAGAATATAATGAGGGTTGATGGCTTCAATATAACGGAACAGATGTTCTGCCAATGTACGGCTGTCTGCATCACGAGGCTGACCTCCCTTCGCCTTGGAGAAGTTCGTACATTCCAGACTGGCCCACAATACCACGTAAGCATCCGGGTATTTCTTCTGTACCTTCTGAAGATGGGCCACCAGCGGACTCAGTTCAAGAGTCCTGATATCCTCGGTGAAATGTAATGTGTCGGGATGGTTCGCCTGATGGGACGCAATAGCGTTAGCGTCGTGATTTACACACGCCACCACCTTTGCACACTGTTTCCCAAACAGCCGTGCTTTCGTCACACCCGTCGAGGTGCCGCCAGCACCGCAAAACAGGTCGATATATAAAAGATTTACGTTACTCATAACTACAGCCTCCAATTACGTGGCACATAATAACCTGGCATATCCTTAAAAGAACAAGCTACACCATCTTGACAAGCAAAAACAAACTCCATGGTGTCCCATATGGGTCTGTAAATAACACCATCACATCTTACTTCACCTGCTCTAAGCAAATCAGCAGGAAATTCTTTTCCTTGCTTTTTAAGATACCATTCGTAATCAAGACCGTATGATGTCCCGCTTAATGGCGCATGGGGCCAAACAGAACGGTTCTCTTTCCAAGTAAGATATCTGGTATGTGTTTTGGCTTCTTTGTTATTCCAAATTTCTTCCTTACATAGAGAAGGAGGACAACCCTTTCCAAACTTCTCTTCACATAACTTTTTGAACTCAGAAATTTGATCGTCTGTCAATCCATGACCGACCATTAGGTCAATCTTAGCGACCCTACTACTATCTTTTTCAATTAACA
>JAEEGL013197586.1_pt1 | contig 59052 bp, 43 predicted proteins | sample 9134231 | NCBI WGS metagenome assembly JAEEGL01 (sample SAMN16246548, study PRJNA631951) | gut metagenome | biome: gut microbiome; feature: rumen; material: fiber-attached | host: Bos | place: Iran: Karaj | collected 2018-10
GTTCCAAAACTCATCAAGTATTACAAGAAGAATAGTAAGTAACATGAAGACAAAAGTCCTGCTTTTAATCTTCCGTGCTGCTTGTGCTATATTTTTAATATATCGCTCACTCCAGACAGACCTTGAGTTGTGGCATAGATTATTAGATGAGGTATTCGCGATATTCTTTGCAATACGCTTCTACGATACCTACAGAGACTTAAAGAATAAAAACTAAAGAATCATGGCTAATTCCTATACAGACGTTCCTGAGATTAAATTCCACATGGAACACCCTTTGATGAAACGCATCGTTGAGTTGAAGGAGAGAAACTATGCTGACTACGGTCAGTACGACTATGCACCCAAAGACTACGAGGATGCACAGGAGAACTATGACAGCCTGCTCGAAATCACAGGCGACATCAACGCCAACATCATCGGCCCTAACTCTGAGGATGTGGATGCTGAAGGTCCTCACTGCGAGAACGGTCGTGTGCGCTATGCCAGCAAGACCTACGAGAACCTCGACGCCACTATCAAGGCAGGACTCTGCGGCATGACGATGCCACGTCGTTACGGCGGCCTCAACCTGCCTAACGTGGTTTATACAGCAGCCAACGAAATCATCGCTGAAGGTGATGCAGGTTTTGAAAACATCTGGTCACTCCAAGACTGTATCGAGACCCTCTATGAGTTCGGTGACGAAGACCAGCGCAAGCGTTATATTCCACGTGTGTGTGCAGGTGAAACAATGTCTATGGACCTCACTGAGCCAGATGCTGGTTCCGACCTCCAGAGTGTGATGCTCAAGGCTACCTTCGACGAGAAGGAGAACTGCTGGCGTCTGAATGGTGTGAAGCGTTTCATCACCAACGGTGACGCTGACATCCACCTCGTGCTGGCTCGTTCAGTGGAAGGCACTCGCGATGGTCGTGGTCTCTCCATGTTCATCTACGACAAGCGCAACGGTGGTGTGAATGTGCGCCGCATCGAGAACAAGCTCGGTATCCACGGCAGCCCCACTTGTGAACTCGTTTACAAGAACGCCAAAGCAGAACTCTGCGGTTCTGAGAAGCTCGGTCTTATCAAGTATGTGATGGGTCTGATGAACGGTGCCCGCCTCGGTATCGCATCTCAGTCAGTCGGTGCAGAACAGGCTGCATACGAAGAGGCCATCAACTACGCTCGCGACCGCAAGCAGTTCGGCAAGGAGATTATCCACTTCCCAGCCGTTTACGATATGATTGCCCGCATCAAGGCAAAACTCGATGCCGGTCGTTCACTCCTCTACATGACGGCTCGTTACGTGGACATCTACAAGTGTCTCGACGACATCAGCAAGGAGCGCAAGCTCACCCCAGAGGAGCGTGACGAGTTCAAGAAGTACAGCAAACTTGCCGATGCTTTCACGCCACTCGCCAAGGGTATGAACTCCGAGTTCGCCAACGAGTCTGCTTACGACTCCATCCAAGTACACGGTGGTTCAGGCTTCATGCTCGAGTACAAGTGCCAGCGCGTGTATCGTGATGCCCGCATCATGTCCATCTACGAGGGTACTACTCAGCTCCAGACCGTTGCAGCCATCCGCTACATCACTTCAGGCTTCTACGCCAACGTCATCAAGGACTTCGAGGCAGAGCCCGTTGCAGCCGAGTATGCCGCCTACGCAGAGCGTATCAAGGCAATGGCTGAGAAGCTCGCTCAGAGCATCGAGAAGGCGAAGAAGCCAGGCAATCAGGATTTCCTCGACCTCTGCGCCCGCAAGCTCTACGAGATGACTGCTTACGTCATCATGTGCCACCTGCTTCTGCAAGACACCCAGCGTGCGCCCGAACTTTTCGGCAAGTCACTCGTGGTCTTCATGAACTACGCCGAAAGCGAAGTGGCCAAGCACTTCAACTACATCAGCAAGCTTGATGTTGACCAGTTGGCAAGCTACGTGCAGGAATAAGCAATTCGTCACAACGAATATACAGAAAAGCCCATCACCGTACACACGATGATGGGCTTTTTTCTTTTTTGATAAATACATATTATCAAATGGTGTAACACTTATTAAAACTAACGAAATGCTGCATGGAGATTATACTGAAAATAGGTGAATAGAGGAAGGAAGTCAAGAGCGAAACACGCTCCAATCACCTTAACTAGTCACCTCTCCTTCTCCCAATTCTGGATAGGAGATACGGGTGTGGTAGATGGTCTTCAGTTTCTCTTTCAGCACGGATTTGGCTATGGCAATGTCCTTGAAGGTGATGGCGCACTCGCTGAAGAAGCCTTCGGCCACCTGGGCGTCGATAATCTTGTCGACCAACTGGTTGATGCTGTCCTCCGTGTATTCGGGCAGGGAACGGGAAGCAGCTTCGGTGGCGTCGCACATCATGAGGATGGCCTCTTCCTTGGTGCTGGGGTTAGGGCCTGGATAAGCGAAGGCTGCCTCGTCGATTTCCTCGTCGGGGTGGTCTTTCTTGTAGGTGATGTAGAAGTATTTGGCCTTGCCCAATCCGTGATGAGTGGTGATGAAACGCTTGATGGCTTCGGGAATATGGTTCTTCTCGGCAAGGGCAACACCGTTCTTCACGTGGGCAATGATGACCTCTGCACTCTTCAGCGGTGTGAGGTGCTTGTGGGGCGAGATGCCGTTCTGGTTTTCAGTGAAGAATACAGGACGTTCCATCTTGCCGATGTCGTGATAGAGGGCGCCAGTGCGCACCAACTGCGCCTTCCCTCCAATCTTGTTGGCGACTTCGGCACAAAGATTGGCCACCTGCATGGAGTGCTGGAAGGTGCCTGGAGCCACTTCTGTCATGCGTTGCAGAAGAGGATTGTGCACGTTGTTGAGTTCGACAAGTGTGACATCGCTGATGAAGCCAAACACTTTCTCAAGCATCCAGAGAAGGGGATATGTGAAGAGGAGGAGCACACAGTTGACCGTGAAGCAGACGTACATCCACGTGTCGGTGTTGAGGTCGTTCTCGTGATGGAGAGAGTAGCCCGTGTAGAAAAGAACATACACCAAGAAGATGATGAAGGCTGTACGGACAATTTGGGAGCGTTGCGAGAGCTCTCTGAGGGTTTGTATAGCCACCATACCCGCCACGAGTTGCAGGATGAGATACTCGTATGAACTCACGAGGGTGATGGAAATGATGAGCACCATTGCGCAGTGGAACATGAAAGCCGTTCGGGAATCCATGAACACACGGATGACGATGGCCACCAAGCAGCATGGGAGCATGAAGACGTTGAGTATCTTGTGTGACACCATGAGGGATGCGACAATACAGAAGAGGACGGGCAGCGCGAACAGCAGGGTGACGTTGCGTACGTTCTCAAAATAGTCGGCACGGAAGAGGGTGAGATAGGTGATGAGCACAAAGAAGAGGATGAACACGAAGACGGCTTGCCCGATGGTTCGGTAGGGAATGCTGGTGGTCGTGGTGTTGCGACGCTCATACTCTTTCTCGTATGACCTGAGGATGTCATACACTTCGTCGGTGACGGTTTCGCCTCTATCCACAATCTTCTGACCCGCCTGCACATAGCCGTTGTAACTGGAGATGTGCTGCATCAATTCGCTCAGTTCGGTTTCCGACTTCAGGGCATCATACGCCAGATTCGGCACGATGAGTTCGTTGATGTTGTATTGCCGCAGAACGGCTGGGGAGTATTTGGCCGTGTCGGCAGTCACGATGTAGTGATAAGCCATGCGTGGCGTAAACAAGTTGTTCAACGTCTGGGAAGTGGCGATGCTGCCCGATACAACCCTGACGCTCTTGCGGTGCTCAGCATCCTGAAGACGTGTGTAATCGTCGCTGGAGAGGACTCCACGCCGATAGATGGTGTCCAGCAGGGCTGCGATGTGGTGAACATACATGGCCGAGTTTTGCCCCTTCCAATCGTTGGCAGCGTAAGCGTAGAGACGGCGAACCATCGAATCCCTGACAGCAGGATTGGAGTTGTAGTAGGGTTGGAAACTGCGTATCGTAGCCGCCTGTTCCTGCTTGATGATGGAGTCGTTCTTGAGAATGGGGAACTTGGTGTTAGCTATGAGCAAGCCGTAATTCCAGGGCTTATTGACTTCGTAAAGATAACCAAACTCATCTCCGCGTGGCATGAAGTAAACCACAAGTGCTGTGGAGACGATGACCAAGATGCTCTTCATCAAGAAGCGGGTCATATCGGTGCGTCGCTGCTGTTTGCTGGGTTTCATGTTGTTCGTCTTTTTGAAGTTAAACCATCATTGTCCACCACAATAATCATCGTGCTCACCGCACATCCCCTACTCTTTCATCAGGAACTGCTTGAAGTCGGCAAAGTCCTTGCTCATGGGGACACTCTGCTTGGTGCCCTGCATGAAGGCCTGCAACTTGGCAGGAATCTCGATGTCGCCGCCAAGGATGCGGTCAACCGTATCTTTGAACTTGGCTGGATGTGCCGTCTCAAGGAACACACCCACTTCGCCCTCTTTCAAGCCCTCCTGCAAGGCACGGAAACCACAGGCACCATGAGGGTCGCACACATAGCCCGTGGCGGCCTTCACCTCCTTGATGGTCTCGGCAATCTGCTCATCCTTGTACGTCGCACCACTGATGTCAGCACAGATGGCTTCGTGGCTCTTGCCATAGAGGTCATACACACGGGCAAAGTTGCTTGGGTCGCCCACATCCATCGCATTGGCAATAGTTTGCACCGATGCCTTGGGTTCATACTTGCCTGTCTGCAGATACTTAAAGAAGATGTCATTCGCATTGTTGGCAGCAATGAAACGCTTGATGGGCAGCCCCATCTTCTTGCCGAAGAGTGCCGAGCAGATGTTACCGAAGTTGCCCGATGGCACACACACCACCAGTTGGTCGGCTAAACCCTTCTTCTTCATCTGAGCGTATGCATAGAAGTAGTAGAATGCCTGCGGAAGGAAACGAGCCACATTGATGGAGTTGGCCGAGGTCAACTGCATGTGCTTGTTCAAGTCGGCATCCATAAAGGCATTCTTTACCAGTGCCTGACAGTCGTCAAACACGCCATCCACCTCCACTGCGGTGATGTTCTTGCCCAGCGTCGTGAACTGACATTCTTGAATCGGGCTTACTTTTCCCTTCGGATAGAGCACATACACATGAATGCCGTCCACACCGAGGAAACCATTTGCCACAGCACTTCCCGTGTCACCCGAGGTGGCCACAAGCACGTTCACCTGTCCTGCTCCTTCCTTCTTCAGGAAGAACTGCAAGAGACGCGCCATAAAACGTGCGCCCACATCCTTGAACGCGAGCGTGGGACCATGAAAAAGTTCCAGCGAGTAGATGCTGTCGGTCACTTTCACACAAGGGCAGTCGAATGCCAGCGTGTCATACACAATCCGCTTCAAATCCTCAGCAGGCACATCCTCGCCAAAGAAGGCATCGGCCACCGTATAGGCAATATCTTGGAAAGAGAGGTTCTCTATGTTGTCGAAAAACTCCTGAGGCAAGGCCTTGATGCGTTCAGGCATATAGAGTCCCTTATCCTCTGCGAGTCCTTTCACCACCGCCTTCTCCAGTGTGGCGATAGGTGCTTGTCCGTTAGTCGAATAAAATTTCATGCTTATCTTTTTTATATCTTCATGAGTTCTTTAATAAATCCATCTTTCTCCAGCAACCCGTAACTGCCCTTCTGGCAGGCCACCTCGTCAAATGTCTCCACTTCATCTGCCTCTATGCCTGGTGCATAAATCAGGAAAGGGATGGGTTCATTCGTATGGGTGCGATGTGCCACAGGTGTCGGATGGTCGGGCAACACGGCGATGGCCACCTGCTGATCCTTCACGGCTTCATAGATAGGTTTCACAATGCGGCTGTCCAAATATTCGATGGTCTTCAGTTTCAGCCCCAAGTCACCATCATGTCCAGCCTCATCCGAAGCCTCCACATGCACATAGACGAAGTCGTCCGTCTCCAATGCCTTGATGGCTGCCTGAGCCTTGCCTTCGTAGTTGGTGTCGGCCAAACCTGTGGCTCCTGGCACATCAATCACTCGCAATCCTGCCAACGTGCCGATACCACGAATCAAGTCCACCGCCGTTATCACAGCACCTCGCTTGATTTGCGGGAAAGTCTCTGTGAGCGGCACCATGTGGGGACGATACCCACCAGCCCAAGGCCAGATGCTGTTCGCCTGACGTTCGCCACGCTTCGCCTTCTCCACGTTGTAGGGATGACGTGCCAGCAACTCCTGCGAACGGAGAATCAAGCCGTTGAGCAAGTCAGCCGTTTCCTGAGCCGTCAGTTCGTTATCTTTAGGTGCGTCTGCCTTTGCCGTAACAAGCAGCGGACGCCAAGGTTCGCCTGGATGGTCGTGTGGCGGCTGACATTCCACATGCTTGTTGCCGCCCTTGATGACGAGCAGATGGCGGTATTGTACACCACAATAGAATCTCACCCTGTCTGTAGCCAGATGCTCGTTCAGATAGTCAATCAACACAGCCGCATCATCCGTCTGCAGATTTCCTCCATTGTGCGTGACGATGTTCCCATCCTCCAGCGTGATGATGTTGCAGCGAATCGCCATATCGTCGGGAGCCAAATCCACCCCGATGCTGGCAGCCTCCAGTGGTCCTCTTCCTTCATACACCTCATTCTGGTCATATCCGAGGATGCTGCTGTTCGCCACCTCTGAGCCTGGGTGAAATCCGTCCTGCACCGTCTTCAGCATGCCGCAACGCCCCATTCTGGCCAACATGTCCATGTAGGGCGTCTCGGCATATTGCATCAATGTCTTATTTCCCAGCGACTCAACCGGCCAATCGGCCATTCCGTCGCCCAAGATGATGATATGTTTCATATATCGCTTCGCTAAAAAAGTAAAAGGTATAAGTGAAAAGTGAAGAATTTGCTACCGCAAACGTTACGCTACCAAAAGACCAACACATGTGGTAGCAAATTTTTCACTTTTCATTTTTCACTTTTACCTTAGATATTCGCAATACTCATGATGTCAGCAAACACACCGGCAGCAGTGACTGATGCACCGGCACCATAACCCTGAATGAGCATCGGGTACTGGTTGTAGCGTTCCGTTGTGATGAGGATGATGTTATTGGAGCCTTCGAGGTCGTAGAAGGGATGGCGTTCACCCACTCGCTGCAGAGCAACAGAGCCTTTGCCGTTCTCCAGTTTGGCCACGAAACGCCAGTGCTGATGGGCTGCCTCCACTTCCTTGCGTTCTGCCTCGAACTGGGCATCCAGCGATGGAAGGTTCTTCCAGAAGTCCTCCAACGAGCCGTCGAAGAACGACTGCGGAATGAACAGATGCTTCTCCACATCCTCCTGATTCATCTTGTAGCCAGCCTCACGGGAGAGGATAACCAACTTGCGAATCACATCCTTACCACTCAAGTCTATACGTGGGTCGGGCTCCGCATATCCTTCCTCCTTGGCCAGACGCACTGTCTCGCTGAAGGGCACATCGGCGGAAATCGTATTGAAGATAAAGTTGAGTGTACCGCTCAACACGGCCTCCAACTTCAGAATCTTGTCGCCCGAGTTGATGAGGTCGTTGATGGTATTGATGATGGGCAGACCTGCACCCACATTCGTCTCGAACAAATATTTCACGCCACGTCTGCGGGCAGTTGCCTTCAGTCGTGCGTAGTTGTTATAGTCACTCGATGCAGCCACCTTGTTGGCAGCCACCACCGAGATGTTATTGCTCAGCAAGTCTTCATACAGCCCTGCCACTTCGGCACTGGCCGTACAATCCACAAACACGCTGTTGAAGATGTTCATGCCAATGACTTCCTCCTTCAGACGGTCGATGTTGCTTGCCTCGGCCTGCTTCAATCCTGCACGCAACCGGGCAATGGAGAACTTTCCACCCTCCTCAAACTGAGCAAGGTCGATACCGTTTCTGTCAAACATCGCATTGTGGCCGCTCGCAATGCCCACCACATTGATTTGCAGGTTACGCTCCTTCATCAGTTTCGCGCGTTGGCCGGCAATCTGCTCCAGCAGGCTTCCACCCACAGTGCCCACACCACACAGGAACACGTTCAGCACCTGATATTCCGACAGAAAAAACGAGTCATGAATCACGTTCAGCGACTTTCTGAGGCTCTTCCGCTCCACCACAAACGAGATGTTTGTCTCGCTCGCACCCTGAGCACAGGCAATCACACTGATACCGTTCCTGCCCAACGTGCCAAAGAGTTTACCCGCAATGCCAGGCGTATGCTTCATGTTCTCGCCCACAATGGCCACCGTCGCCAAGTCGCGCTCCAGTTTCATGTGGTACATCGCACCCATCTCTATCTCCTTCGCGAACTCGCGGTTCAGCACCTCACAGGCGCGGTCGGCATCATCGTCGGTCACACCAATGGAGGTGCTGTTCTCCGACGAAGCCTGACTCACCATGAACACGCTCACTCCATTCTCGGCCAATGCCGTGAAGATGCGGCGGTTCACGCCAATCACACCCACCATCGACAAACCACTCACCGTAATCAGGCTCGTGTTGTTGATGCTGCTGATGCCCTTGATGGCACGTCCCTCATCTTCTCCTTCAACCAAATTGGTGATAATCGTTCCCTTATCCTCTGGTCGGAACGTATTCTTGATGAGAATCGGGATGTTCTTGATGCACACGGGGTAAATCGTCGGCGGATAAACCACCTTCGCACCGAAGTTGCACAACTCCGTCGCCTCCACGTAGGAAAGTTTGTCAATCGGATAAGCGTTGTTGATGACACGCGGGTCGGCCGTCATGAAGCCCGACACGTCCGTCCAAATCTCCAACACATCGGCATTCAGCGCAGCCGCCAGAATGGCCGCCGTGTAGTCAGAGCCACCACGACCCAAGTTCGTCACCTCGCCCGTCACACAATCTGTCGAGATGAAACCGCCACAAACACCCACATTCCCGAAGTCTTTAAACGCCTCCAGAATCAACGGCTGGCTCATCGTATTGCTGAACAGGTTCCTGCCCTGCTTCTTCTTCGTCCTGATGAACTCCAGCGAGTTATACCACTTGGCACCCTCGATAAGCGTGGCAACAATGTTGCTCGAGATGCGCTCACCATACGAAACGATGGCGTTGCTCGTCTTCTCGCTCAGGTCGCCAATCAGGAATACACCCTGATAGATGCTCTTCAACTGACCCAGCAACTCATCCACCGTTGCCAGCAACGTCTGTTTTCTCTCTGTGTCTGTGATAATGGCGTCAATCATCCGGTGGTGACGCTCCACCATCTCTTCATAAGCCGTGAGGTACGACGCGTCGCCTGAAACCGCCAGTTTCGACGTGTTGATGAGCTTGTCGGTGATGCCGCCCAAAGCCGACACCACCACAACGACAGCCTCATCCTGTCCCTCCACAATCTTCTTCAAATTGAGAATGCTCTCCACGGAACCAACCGATGTTCCGCCAAACTTTAATACCTTCATTCCGTATATCTTTAGGGTACCATATTCAAAAAACAGTTGCAAAGGTACATCATTTTCACCGAACGGCAAAGAAAAAAACTCAAAACCAACTTTTTGAGGACGAAATTGCAGGGACAGAAAGAAAGAACGTGCATTCGAGTTCGAACGCACGTTCTTTATAGGATATCATAATGTAGGGCTCCCGAAGTAACTGTAGTGGTTGTTGTCGGGGTTGACCACGATTTGCTCGACCACGATTTCGGGGTCAATCATGATGATTTTGAGCGTGTGCTTGCCTTCTGTGATGTCGGAGAAGGTGGCATCGAGCCAACGGAGGTTGTCGAACACTTCGTCGCGACGGGGCAGTTGACGGCCTTGCCAGAATCCGCTCAGGGCGAGGCGGCTGCGTGGTGGCAGGGGCTTCAGCACTTTGGAGCGTGAGAGATTCTGCGGATTGTACTCCGAGAAGGTGTCGACAAGGCCACGACGGGCATCAATCGTCTGCATGGGCTGATTGTCTATCTGCACGCCGATGCGGAGGCCACGAGCAGGATAGATGTCCTGTGTGGGGAGGATGCCGATGGCAACTTTTCCTTCAGCAGTGAGATTGACTTCATATTCGAGGGTGGCTCCGCTGTCTTGTGCCTTCACGTTGCTGCTGCCCATGCAGCCGTCGGCGCGTCCGAGATCGGGCAGGAACGTCCACGTGGCTTCCTTGCCGTCGGTCTTGCGGGTGTAGCGATGGGCAGGGATGCTGTATTCGAGGGTGGATGCCGTGCTGCTGGCGATATGGTCAACCTTGAAGCCGAGAGTTACAGGGTTGACGTTCTTGTCGGGAATCGACCACTTGGTATAGCCGATGTGATTGTCCTGCATCATCTTGTTCCACTTGCCGCCAGCCACTTGGTGGTAGTAGTCGCTGAGTTGGCGGTCGCGAGCCATCAGTTGCTCCACGAGCGGAGAGTTCCCACGGGTGGCTGCGTTGTAAATCTGAGCCACTCCTGCACTCGCCACCACGGGGTAGTACACTAACTGGTAGTAGGCATCCTGCGCATCGGCTGGAATCTTCGTGCGAAGAGCCTCTGCACGGGCAGCGAGGGAGAGCCAAAGGCTGTCGGTATAGGCCATTTCCTCCTTGTTGAAAATACCAGGCACTTGTGCTTCGGCTTTGCGCCAAAGATTGTATTTCGAGTATTTGGCAATGAGGTCAGCAGCTTCTTTGGCTATTTCAGCGGGGCAACTGCTGAACACGGACGCTGAGAACTGCTCCAGCCACGCCTGCTCGTCGCCAGCCTTGATGACTTCGGGGTTCCATGCATAGTGCATGATGAAGTCGATGGGCACTTCTTTGGGCTTCAGGTCGCCCACGTTGATAATCCAAATGCGGTCGATGCCCGTCTGATAGGCGAGGTTGAGTTGCTCGCGCAATTTGGGAATGGTGGTGGTGTTCACCCATCGGTCGTTCCAAGGCCCACCGTTCATGTCAATATGGTAATAGAGGCCAAGCCCTCCTTTGCGCTTGCGTTCGAAGTCGCGGCCGATGCGACGGATGTAACCCCAGTTGTTGTCGCAAAGCAGCAGGGTCACGTCGTCGGGCACCGTGAAGCCTGCGTCGTAGTAGCGCTGCACCTCGGTGAAGATAGCCCACAATTGCGGCACTGCATCCTCACGGCCGTACACCTTCTTGATGATGGCACGCTGACCCTTCAACACTTCGGCCAAGGTCTTCATGTTGTCCTCGTCGTTGCCCTTCCCCATCGCCACATCGCCGTCGCCACGCATGCCGATGGTCACGAGGTTGTCGTAGTTCTTGTTGCGCTGCATGCCCTCGAGGAAGAAACGGTCGAGCCGTTCCTTGTTCACCGAGTAATCCCAAGGGCCGATGCTGTCCTTCCTGTACACATATTCCTTGTGTGCCCGCATCATCGGCTCGTGGTGAGAAGTGCCCATCACAATGCCATACTCGTCGGCCACTTTCGGAGTCAGCGGGTCATCTTCGTTGAAGCGAGAATCCCACATGGCTGGCCACAGGTAGTTGGCCTTCAGGCGCAAGAGCAACTCAAACATATGGGCATACATCTTGGAGTTCACGCCTCCGAAGTGTTCCGTTGCCCAACCACCAAACGAGGGCCACTCGTCGTTGATGAAGATGCCCCGATACTTCACCTTCGGCGATGGTTGCACAAAACGCCCGTCCGTCCAATACACCTCATCCTGATGCTGCACGGGCACATCTGCCCACCAATACCAAGGCGACACGCCTATCCTCTGGCTTATCTCGTAGATGCCGTAGATAGTGCCTCGCTTATCGCTTCCAGCCACCACAAGACGGCCGTCCACCACATCGATGACGAACGACTCCCATTGCCCCTTCACCTTGCTCACATCGAGTTTCTTCTGCTTGACAAGCCCGTCAATCAGGCGGCTCTTGCCGATGGTTCCGACGCAAATGGCACCAGTGCCATTTTCAAGTTTCAACTTCCCATTTTCAATTTCCACGGCACTCGCCGTTCCCGTCACCTTCCGTACATCGTCGCCCAAATCACGGGCAGCACGAATCACTCCTGCCCAATCCTTCTCATCCACCACGACGGGAGCCGCTTTGCCGTCTTTGGCTATACAAAAACTTCCTTGTGCCATTGCACTCATCGCCGCCACAACGCAGGCGATGCATACCGTCACGAATCTCTTTCTTTTCATAAAAATACAGGTTTTGGTGCCACAAAGGTACAACGATACGTGAGAAAGCCACGACAGCCCATGTTTCACATTCTTTACAATAAGTTACAGAAAAAAAGGAATTCCTGCCGTTGTCTCGCATGACACAACGACAGGAATCCGTAGGAAACCGTACAGAAAAGATACGGTATATGGAGGAAAAATTAGTGACGCTGCCTTCTGACAGACACACGGGGAGCGCCGCCACTTGCTGAGGAGCCACCACCCGACCTTTCTTTCTTGCCCGAAGAGGCGGAGGAGCCACGACGGCTGGTGCGTGAGGCTGACGAGGAGGCTTTCCCGGCAACAGACTTGCCCTTCTTGCCCTTGGCCGATGCAGCGGCGATGGAGTCGCGTCTGGCCTGCTCGACAGAATCGACAGGAGTGCTCCAAATGTGCTCTTCGAAGTCGGTGATTTGTTTCTCGATGCGGTTCTGTTCCTTCTTCAGCAGGGAGTCGGTAGCACAGTATTGCTGCAGCGACCTATTCTGCATGTTGGTGGTCATGTAGATTTCACCCTTATAGTGATTGGTGGAGAAGAAATCGTCCATCGACATGCGGGCAGCGTTGTTGAGGTTGCTGGTCATCACTTCCTGACCGCTGAGATAAGTCTTGACATCGTCGTATTTCACCCAGAAGAGGGGACGCTTCTGCACGTTGTCGGAGTAGGAGAACTCGTCGGCTGCACGATGCAGCACAGGGCAAAGCGCCACGATGCGGCTGTGATAGGTGGCCGTGTTCTGGTCGTAGTAACTGCTTTCCTTCACATAGTAACTGAGCACCTCGGAAGAAGGTATGTCGCTCTGAGCCACTTTGATGCTGTTGCCATCCACCTCGTAGAAGATATCCTGACGCTCCAGCAAGTCCTTGAAGTGCATGCGGTTGCTTTGCTGGAAGTTTTCCACACCATCCAACTGATACTCGTAGGCAGGAATCTTGCCTGTGTTGAGCAACCTGAACAGCAACGTGAACAAGTTCATGTTGCCGCCTTGTGGCTCGACTGGATAGTAGAGTGCCGCATTCTCGTCCTTGGTCAGGTCGATGGAACGGTAGATGTCGCGTCGCCAACTGGGGTCTTCAGGCACATCAACCGCGGTGGGGAACATGAGGCTGGCTCTGTCGTTGCCTGCAGCATCAGTCTTCTTTGCAGCCGTTGTCCTTGCGTTCTGCACTCGGCTCTTCTGTGGCTGGGCAACCATCGTGCCTGCCACGCAGAAGGTAATCAGTATGATAATAAAACGTCTCATAATTACAGACCCCCTCTGCCTGAAAGGCATCTCCCCCTCTATGGGGAGAACCATCCGGCTTGTTTGTCAAGCGGGGGTGACTTGTTTTAGATGTTTATTATTCCCCAACATTCCGCATGGCCTTCTCCCCATAGAGGGGGAGATGCCTTTCAGGCAGAGGGGGTCTTCTTTCTTAATTTATGATGACCTCCACAGGGGATGTCAATGTTCTTTCTATGCCGTCGGGACCAACCACACGGATACGGCTGATGTTGAAGAGCTTACCGCGGCTCAAGGAACGGATGCGGTTGAGTTGGTTAGGCGTGAAGGAAGCCGACGAACTGACTTCGGGCACCACGTTACCCATGTTGTCGACGAAAAGGGTCTCGAAACCGAGCACTCGGAAGGAGATGTCGAGCAATCCGTCGTCGATAGCCGCCCCTATGCCTCCAGCAGCCACAATGGCCTGCTTGGAGATACGACCGCCCTTGAATCGGCTGCTGTTACCCTTTGCATCGGTGTATTGCAGATAACCCGTCGGGTCGGGCAACTTGCGCACATGGAAGGTGAACTTGCCCATCTCCTGCGAACGGCCCTCGTTTTGAGCAGTGACCGTGAAAGTCACATCCTCGCCCACCTTGGAGGGCACCGCCACATAGTTGCCTCCATCCTTCTTGGTGAGGGTTCCGTTGGTCATGGAGAGGTTAATCTTGTTGGTGGGCACACCTGGCACACTCACGCTGATGGGGTTCTGATAACCCGCATAGAGCATGTTCATCATGGTGGCACTCACCGTGGCCGATGGCTCCACAACGGTGTAGGGCTGAGAGAACTCGCGCCGTATGGTCTCGCCGTTGCCATTCTTCATGATGAGGTAGCCTTTGAGGGTGAATTCGCCTGTAGAACCACACACGGTCTCATAGCGTCCATTTTCCGACTTGAGCAAGGTGTTGCCCACATAAATCTCCGGGCGCTGTGTTGTATCGACGGCTGCCATAATGATTTGTGCGGAGAATCGGCCACCACGCACCACCGTCTGGGCGTTCGGAATGACATAGGCGTTGATTTGGTTGACACGCACGTCCTTCACGTCGATGTTGGCCACCAGTTGGTGAAGCATCTCGCCCTCAGCATGGCGCACATCGGTCTGAAGTTTGGTGAGCAACGTGATAGCAGCCGCCACAGGCGTGTTCTCAAACATGTACTCCTGCCAGTTCTTGCCCTGCAACTTGGCCTTCTTCGGCACCTCGGTGCTCAGGTTCGCCTTGATAATCTTCTTCTGGTTCTCATCGTTAATCATCGAGGTGATGCCCTCGCGATAATGCTCAATGGCCTTCTTGAGTTTGCCACCCTTCCCCACTCCCGATGCAAGCATCACGTGGGTGGGTGCCTCGAGATTGTCACGGCCTTCTATGTTGTTCAGGTCGGCATCGTCACCATCAGCCTCACGCACAATCTCCCACTTCAGCGCCTCGGCAAACGAGTAGAGCGAGTCGGACATCTTGTGCACCTGTTGCGCTTTCTCATACCACTGGCGAGTCTTCTCCGGATTCTGCTTCATGGCTTCCTCCAGTTCTTTATAGATAGCCTCGTTCTGGGTGGTGGAGTTGGCTTTCGTGCGATTCAGACCTTCGTCCACGAGCGAGAAGCCTTCGAGCACGTCTGACGAAACGTTGAGCGCAAGCATAGCCATGAGCACAACGTACATCAGATTGATCATCTTCTGTCGCGGAGTTAACTTCTTTCGTATCATGCTATCTTCATTTTCAGGGCTTCAACCATCTTGAAATAGACGTCGTTCAGTTCTTGCAACTGAATAGCGAGTTTCTTGGTTTGCTCGTTCACCTCGTCGATAGTGGCCGACTGAGTGCCTACGCTCTTCAACTGCATCTCGTAGAAGCGGTTGATGCCTGTGAGGGTGCGGTTCATGTTCTCCATCTCCTCGGAGTCGCGAGTGAGACGTGCACTCTGCTCGGCCACCTTCTTCAGCGTGTCGGTCAGTTCGGTCAACTGCTCCACATACGCCTTGGTAGCCTCCTGCATCTCAGGTGCCATGCTCTGGAACTGAGCCGAGCGGAATACAGGTGCCGACGAGATGTTCTCTGCCAACTGGGCAGCATCGACAGCCTCTTCTTTACCACCAACAGCGCCAGCAGAAGCAGCAGCACCTCCAGCGTTGGAGCCGCCACCACCATTGATGACAATCGTGCCACCACTTGGCACACCTCCGCCACCAACAACCACAGTGCCACCAGTAATAGGTACGCGTGATGCACTTGTAGCGGCATTGGCCAAGGCTGCCACCGTCTCTTCAGAAAGGGAAGAATTGGTTTGTGCCACAATAGCTGCATTCTCTGCCACTTCCTCAGCCAACTCCTGTGCATCCATACTCTCTTGCGGTTCGAAACCAGCCAAGAAGAACACGATGACCTCTGTGCCCATACCCAACCAGAGCATGATGTCTGCACCATCGGTGTGGGTGAGTTTGAAGAGGGCACCTGCAATCACGACGGATGCACCCCAACTATAAGCATAGTTCAAAAAAGTCTGACCACGCTTCGTGCGAAGCCATTTCTGTATTCCTGTATATTGTGTTGCCATAATGATAGACCCCCTCTGTCCTTTGGACATCTCCCCCTCTATGGGGCGAGCCATCCGGTTTGTTTTCTGACTGGAGGATTTTTTTATTAGTTATTAAATATATTTTACATTTCCTGACACCCCGCAAGGTTCTCCCCATAGAGGGGGAGATGTCCAAAGGACAAAGGGGGTCTTTCTCTTATTTCTTCGCCTTTGACGCTGTGCCCACCTGCGAACGGACGCATCGGAAACCGACAAAGGAGCGACCCACATTCTGATACTCGTACGAACGCCATGCGCTCTTGATGAAACTCTCTGGGTCTTTCCACGAACCGCCACGCACACTCTTCTTCTTCAGCGCGTAGGGGTCTTCCTTCGCGGCGTTGTAGGTCAGCGTCGGGTTCATGTCGCTCATGGAGAGCACACCTGCCTCAGTATAGACGGTGCTAGTCCACTCGGCCACATTGCCCGCCATGTCGTAAAGGCCATTGGAGTTGGCGCTGTAGATACCGCACCTCGACGTAATCAGGTTGCCGTCCTTCGTATAGTTGCCTCGGTCAGGCTTGAAGTTGGCGTAGTAGCAACCCTTGTCGCTCGACACGCCCTCCTGTTGCCAAGGCAGTTCGTTGCCATCCTTGCCACGAGCGGCAAACTCCCATTCTGCCTCAGTGGGCAGGCGATAGCGCTGCACGAACTTTGCCTGTGGGCCAAGACCCTTGATGAGGAAGTCTGTACGCCAGTTGCAGAAGGCATTGGCCTGCTCCCAGTTCACACCCACCACAGGATATTCGTTGTAGTTGGAATGTGTGAAATAGAGACGCATGTACACCTCGTTCTCCGCATTTTGGAAGTCGTTAATCCAGCAAGTGGTGTCGGGATATACATTGACGATATAGGTGTTGACGAAGTCCCACATGCTGCTCAGCGGACGCGTGATGGTTTCGCGATGAATGTTGCCGTCATCGTCCACGTATGCCGTGTCCTTCGAAATCATCACCACCTCATTCGGGTCATTATCAAAGTCGGTGTTGAGGTTGCGCTCCCCGGGATCCAAACGATACTTGCGCTTGGCCGCCATCACGTAGTCAAACACCTCATAGCGATAGTTCAACTGCTTCACATCCAGCATTCTCTCGCCCGTCACAGGGTGGAACGTGTAGACACTCTCCATAGCGCGCTGCTGGTCTTCATCCGGATTGCGCGGCAATGCCTTGTTCCAGTTCAGATGAGGGGTGACGGGCTCACCATACTTGTCCTCTTCAATCTTGTAACTCTCATCGCCACCATAAGCAGGGTCTGCCAGACGTTCACGGATGATGGAGTCACGCACCCAGTAGACAAACTGGCGGTACATCGAGTTGGTCACTTCCTTCTCGTCCATCCAGAACGCATCCACACTAATGTCTCGCGTCGGCACATTCTTGCCCCACAAACTGTCGGTCTTGTCGGTACCCATCTTGAGGCTGCCACGCTTCACCAATACCATGCCATAAGGAGCAGGTTCACTCATCGAGGAGCCACTGACACCAGTCACCTCTCCGCCCGACGCACTCGAGCCTCCCTTGCTGGAGAAGCAAGATGCAACGGACAACGCGAGCACCACTGCACATATAGCAAACAATACTTTTTTCATCGTTTTATTTTAAGTTTATATATTCCCAACTTGTCTTTTTGTCTTTAAACTCTAAACTATCAACTCTAAACTTTATTTCCCTACAACCATCTCACACTCTTGTGCTTGTTTCTCCCCTTCTTGAAGAGGTCGAGGTCTGTCCGGTAACTCAGCACCACCTCGTGGGCGCCATTGCCCAAACCTATGCCCGAAGTGTAGAGTTGGTAACTGTAGCCCAAACTGATACCATGGAACACGCCACCAGCCAAGAAAGCCACCGACGTGTCAGGACTATAATTCAAGCCCCCGTAGAACTTCTTATCATCGCGCTCATAGAGCACCTTGCACTGCACATCCTCGCGCCAATGGTCAAAGTCCGACTGCACCAGAAAAGAAGGCTGCAATGTTAATAACGAATGTTTTATTTTAATATTGCATCCACCCATCAAATAATACATACGAGCAATCTCCACCTCGTTCGTCAAACCCAACACCACTGTGGGTGCCAGCAAGTGCTGTCCTGATACACCCAGCCACATCTTCGGATGGTAATAATACAAACCTGCACCCAGATCCACCTTGTTGCCCTTCTGCTCCGACGAAGGGAAAGCCGGGTCCTTGTTATCCTCCAGCTCAAAGCTATTTTTGCTCGCCTTCACCGTCATCAGTCCTCCCTGCACACCCGCAGCCAAACGCCCACGCCTGCTGATTTTCAGATTGTAAGCATACTGCAAAGCTATCTTGGTCGTGGTGAAGATGCTCACATTCTCGTTGAAGAAACTCAACCCCACACCATGACGTGGGCTCAAGAAATACACGGGCAAGTCAGCTGACGCATACAACGTCGCTGGAGCCTTCTTGTAGCCAGACGTCTGCATCGAATAGACAGCCGCCACATTCAGCATCCCATCCGTACCCGACACCGCCGGATTATAAAACGATTTAAGGGTTGTGTAGTCAGTAAACTGCACATCCCACTGCGCTCTCACCGCCGACACACACATCAGCACGAGAGCCAAAGCCGCTAATCCACGCCTTGTCATCACTAATAAATAACTCCATTTCCCCCATTTTATTGTGTCAGAACCCGATTTTTTCTCTGAAAGTTACCAACAAAAGGGGCAAAACTTTTTTCAAATAGATGGTAGAAAAACCATCATTCTACAATCTATGCTGTTGGATGCTACAGCACCTTTACCTTCTACATTATCTGGGATACCTGCATGAAATGGTCGCTAAGAATGGTTCCCAATGAGAGCTTACAATGGCAACGGGCTTGCCTGTGAATTGACATTTCCGTTACCAATACAATAAAACCCCCGTTGCCTATTAATTGGGAACGGGGGTCTCTTTTTTGCACTTATAGAGTTTTACCAAAGATCCTCTTCGTCGGAGAAAAAGTCTTCCTCCGTGCGCATCTTGGCGCTGGGGTCTTTAGAGCCGCCAGTGTCCACACCGCCATAACCGGCATTCACACCAGCACCGTCACCGCTGACGCCTAACAGCATTTCCCTGCTTTCCATCTGCTGGTACCCCATTGCTGGAGTCACATATACTTTCTTTTCCATTGTTTTACTCCAATTATGAATTCAAAAACTTCAATTCTTCAACTCTTCAATTCTTTAATTCTTTACGACTTTCTTTCCGTCAATCACATATATGCCCCTCGGCAGCCGCTTCACGTCCTTCTCTCCCAGCGCCACGCCCTGCAGGGTGTACACGCCCTTCTTCTGCTTGGCGGCGATGCCGCCGATGCCGGTGGCTTCTTCACCCGGGAAGGTCATGCGCACTTTTGCGCCATTGCCGTCATTTTCAACTTCTGCCAGCACATCGGCCAATTCAAAATAGGCACGGAAAGCCTTCGTTTTTGTCAATCCTGTGGAATACCAGAAGTTGTTTTCACTCAGAAAGAGATTTTCCTCTGGCACCGTGGTGTTTGCCACATACGTACCTATGAAGTAGCCACGTTCAGCCTTCTTCGTACCCACCTGTACGTACGGCTCGTCCTCAGGGTCGATGTCCACACCGTCCACGGTGAACTCGCTGATGGCCGAACTCACCTTGATGAGGCACGGGTGGTTGGCTGCCAGTGCACTGATGGCTGTGAATCCGATTTTGAGGCCTACAATGTTGCCATCGTTGTCTTCCTCAGATGACCACGAGGTGAAGTCTGCCAGCTGCACATCCTCACCAAAGGCGGCTGTCACCTGCGCTGCACTCATGGAGAAGGGCAGCACAATGGTGCTCCACTCGTTGGCCTTGATGGTGCGCTTCACACGCACATCCACACCTGTGGCTGCTGCAGGCGCAGTGGTGGAAGTCTCGTCCAGCACCACGCGTGTGTCGGCAGGTGCGCCGATGGTGATAGTGAAGGGAATGTCCACCGGCGTGTGCTTCGTCTCGTCAAGCTCCGTCAGGTTGATGGCTGAGAGACTGCAGGCAAGCTCCGCACCTTCCTCCAGCACAGCATCGGCCTTGAGGGTGATCAGCACAATCGCTCCGCTCTTTTCGGGTATCGCCTGCGTCTCCGTGTAGTAGCCCAGCACACGGAAGGTGTTCACCTCCGTATCGGGCTGCGACATGCCTAGCGTGAAGTCATCGTCCAGACGCTCGCCCCTTGTGTAGTCCAGCTTGCCCTTCTCGTTGAGGGCGACCGTGATACCAGCTGCCAAATCCACATTGAACTGGAATGCGGTGAAGTCCGTCGTTGGGTTCTCCAGCGCAATCTCCAGCGTGGCCTCCCCTCCCTTGGGGATGGTGATGTTCTGCACCGTGAGGCCTTCTGCCGCAGCACGGCCGCACCATGCGGCCAGCACTGCCAATAACATGAAAATCTTCTTCATTTCTTTATTTTTAATTTAAGTTTTGGACTTCTTTTGATATATAGATGATTCAAATCCCATTCATCTTTCTCACCTGTGTTGAAACTGCTCATTGTGGGTCCATCATCTGCATCGCCTCACGCACCTTGGCGGCGTTCACACCTCCGTCGTGCAGGATGATGTTGGCCACCACCACGATATCCGTCACATCCACGCTGCCGTCACCGTTCACGTCGGCTGCCACCGCGTCGAACGACTCGCTTGCATGGTCCAGAATGCTGTTGGCGATGCCCACAATGTCCGTCACGTCGATGACATTGTCACCGTTGGCATCACCCGGGATGCTGTTGTGCACGGTCAGCACGCAGGTTGCATCGGTTGGCGAGATTTTCTTCTCTGCCGTTGTCGTCAAGTTGATGTCGGAGATTCTCACCTCGTAGTCACCTGCCTCCATGTTCTCCGCAGCCTCCAGGGTCACGTTGATGACTGCGCCCTCGTTGCCCGTGATGCTTTCCACATCCGGGGAGTACAAGAGTACCTTGTACACATTGGCCTCCCCTGGCTTGCTTGCGCTCAATGTGTGGTCAGCGCATCGGCCTGTTGTTGCCAAGATGTATTTCCCCTTGCTGTTCTTTGCGATGCTCACACCAGCCGGTAGCGTGAGGTCGAACTGAATGGCGGTGATATCCTCTGTGTTGGTCATGCTCACAGGCAAGATGATTTGTCTGCCACAAAGCACTTGGACGTCGGTAAGGGAAAGAGTGTTGTTGACCGCTTCCACCACTGTCAGCGTTCCCTTCACATACGTCATCTCATAGTTGGCTGCCTCTGCACCCGACACGTTGATATCGTAAGTGCCGACAGGGCTTTCAGTGGTTGCCTCACAGGTGAATGTGGGTTGTGCGGTCAGCACAGTAGCATCATCTTCACCCACAAAACCTTCGTAGGATGCCGTGAATGCAGGATTCTCCTCACCTACATTCTTAGTAGCATCGTTAGCCGTGATGGTCAGTGGAGCTTGGGCCACAGTTAAGGTGAACTCCCTGCTGAAAGGCTTGTAGTTGTCATTACCAGCCTGTGATGCTGTGATGGTGGCTGTGCCTGCACCCACGATGCTGAGGGTGTTGCCGCTGATGGTCGCCACACTGGTGTTGCCGCTTGTCCATGTGAGCGTCAAGCCTTCTGTGGTTGTTGCTGGTAAGGTGTAGGCAACATCACCGTAAGTCTTTTCTGGCAGCGAAGTCAAAGTCATTGATTGTGCCGCTTTCGCTGTCACTGTCAGCGTTCCCTTCACGTATGTAATCGTATAGTTGGCAGACGAAGCTCCCGATGGGGTAATATCATACGTGCCAGGAGTGCTGGATGATGTAGTGCTACATGAAAGGGTGGGTTGTGTGGTCAGCACCATTGGTGTTTCATTGTTTTTGAAGCCTGAGTAAGTGGCTTCAAAGGTAGGCAATGCCTCTCCTTCCATGATAGTGTAGCTCTTTGCGGTGATGGTCAGTGGAGCCTTGGCCACTGTTAACGCGAACTCCCTGCTGAACGGCTTGTAGTTATTGTTGCCTGCTTGGGTGGCAGTGATAGTAGCAGAACCTGATCCCTTCACGGTGAGGGTGTTGCCGCTGATGGTTGCCACATTCGTGTTACCGCTTGTCCATGTGAGCGTCAAGCCTTCTGTGGTTGTTGCTGGCAAGGTATAAGCAGCATCACCGTAGGTCTTTGCTGGCAGAGATGTCAATGTCATTGATTGTGACGCTTTCGCAGTCACGGTCAGAGTACCCTTCACGTATGTAATTGTATAGTTGGCAGACGAAGCTCCCGATGGGGTGATATCATACGAGCCAGGAGTGCTGGATGATATAATGCTGCAGGAAAGGGTGGGCTGTGTGGTCAGCACCGTTTGTGTTTCATTGTTTTTGAAGCCAGAGTAGGTCGCTTCAAAGGCTGGCAATGCCTCTCCTTCCATGATAGTGTAGCTCTTTGCGGTGATGGTCAGCGGAGCCTTTGCCACCGTCAGCGTGAACTCCTTGCTGAAAGGCTTGTATTCCTCGTTACCAGCCTGTGATGCTGTGATGGTGGCAGTACCAGCTCCCTTCACGGTGAGGGTGTTGCCGCTGATGGTGGCTACATTCGTGTTGCCGCTTGTCCATGTGAGCGTCAAGCCTTGGGTGGTAGTTGCAGGCAAAGTGTAGGCGGCATCACCGTAGGTCTTTGCTGGCAGGGATGCCAGTTCCATTGACTGCTCATTGCGGTTGTCTAATTCCACAATACCTCCCTTGAAAACACTTTCTGACCAACCTGCCGCAATGTATGCATCTCTTGTTCCGTATGGAACAGTCAATGTACAGGTGGGTGAAATATTTTGGAAAGCGTAGATATTAAAATCAGACGGCTCTTCAATCTCTGATATGACTGAGGTCAAGTTTGTACAATTCTTGAAAGCATAACTTCCTATTATTGATGTGACGCTGTTGGGAATGGTCACAGAAGTCAAGCCACTACAATCTCTAAAAGCACTATTCCCTATTGATGTGACACCATTAGGAATACTTACAGAGGTCAGACCACTGCAGCCGTCGAAAGTTTCTGTTACAATTGATGTGACATTATTAGGAATACTTACAGTCGTCAGACTACTGCAGCCAGAGAAAGCAGCATAGCCGATTGATGTAACACTATTAGGAATGCTTATAGTAGTCAGACCACTACAACCTTGGAAAGCACGATCTCCTATCGATGTGACATTATTAGAGAAGGTCACGGAAGTCAGACTACTGCAGTCGCAAAAGGCATATTGGCCAATGGATGTGACATTGTTAGGAATAATCACGGAACTCAAAGCATTACAGCAATAGAAAGTACCTGTTCCAATGGATGTCAACCCTGTGAAATATTGCAACTCATCAAACGATGTAATTTGTGTGTTATTCTTGAATACTGTACCCAAATCTGTTACTGCTGCAGCTTCTTCCTCACTTAATCCTCCATCACCATTCGTGTCCCAATTGGCCACACAGATGGCTTCTACGTTAGCATCAGCAAAAGTAATGTTTGGAACTGCTTCAACAATTCCACCTTTGAACACGTCTTCCGTCCAGCCTGCTGCAATGTAGGCATCTTTTGCGCCGTATGGGACAGTCAAGACACAATTCGCAGGAATGTTTACAAAAGTGTAATAACTAATTGTAAATGGTGTTGTTATCTCAGAAGTGATGGAGGTCAAACGGGTACAATACTCGAATGCATAGTCACCAATAGTTGTGACACTATTAGGAATAACTACAGAACTTAAGCGGCTACAGCCGGAGAAAGCCTGATATCCAATGGATTTAACACTTGCAGGAATAGAGATTGAGGTCAAACCGCTACAATTAGAAAAAGCATCTTCACTAATAGATATACATCCCTGATTCAGAGTTATGTTTGTAGATTGGGGCATTGTGCCTTTGTATTTGTACGCTACATTATTAATGTAAATTAGCCCAGTTGGTTGATTATTATACCAAGCTGTTCCCAGAAAAGCATTACCTCCTATTATTGTAATATTATCGGGAAAAGTGATGGAGGCTAAATTACTACAATTCTGGAAAGCACAGGCACCAATTGAAGTGACTATACTTGGAATATTCACAGTAGTCAAACTGCTACAATCCCAGAATGCACCATAACCAATATATGTTACTCCTTCTGGGATATTCACTGAAGTCAGAGCTTTACATCCATAAAACGTGCTGGATGCGATAGTCGTGATGCTATTGGAAAGGGTTATAGATTGTAAGGCGCTGCAATCCTTAAAAGCATAACTGTCAATAGTCGTTACACTATTGGGGATGATCAGATCTTTCACACCTGTGGCCTGCAAAAAAGCCCATGATCCGATATATGTGACACTGTTAGGAATTGTTACAGAGGTTAAGTTGCTACAATTTTGGAACGCCTGCTCGCCAATAGATTTCACAGTATATGTAGTCGATTGGTAAGATATCGTAGAAGGAATCGTAACACTCCCCGAATACGAATTATAAGCAGTATTCTTGTACGTTACTGTAGCCGTTTTATTACTTGTGTTCAGATTGTAATAGATGCCACCAATGTAAGCATCATACGCATGAACATAGAGCGACAACAACGTGGTGAATGCTGTCACTAAAGATTTAATGATTAACTGTTTCATAGAACCCCTGTTCATACCTCAGCCAGTCCCAACAAAGGTATACATTATTATATATACACACACAAGAAGCGCGGAACTGTATGTCCACATCTTCAAGGTGAGGGTCCTAGGAAATACCCATAGCGGAAAGATGGTTATATAAAGCAGTTCCACGCATAATGCGTGAAGCCGCTATGTCCAACTTTACCGCTCTGAGTATGGCCGTAGGCACACGAGCCTTCTCAAAACATTCTTTGCAATGATTGAAAATTTCCTAGGTTTTCACCTTGCAAGAAAGAGCATAACGCTTCTATTTTATCCAATAAGCCACGGCACCGAGGCACCGCAGGAGGGCGCACAAGGCACCCTTTCGGTGGCAAAGTAAAGGAAAAAGAAAGAAATCACCAAATTTTCCCCTAACTTTTTTGTTCCCATCAAGCTAAAAGACTCTTCCACAAACAAAAAAGGCACAAAGCCACGATGGACTTTGTGCCTAAAGGTTTTAAGATGGATAGATGAAATTTACCCCAATTGGTTTATAAAATCTTTTATCTTAATAATGGACACTTTGGGCCATGGTATCTCTTTAAGGACATTGAAATGAGAGTCATTCGTGACAATGTATTCGGCATCAGCTGCAACAGCACAATCCACAAACTTGTTGTCATCTACATCGTTCTTAATGAGATGGAAGTGAATATACACTTCTTGGTATGTGGTTGTACTTAGTCGTGCAATAGCCTCCACCACATTACGAGCTATTTCTTTCGTTGTCTTCTCAGCAAGGATTTCCTCATACTCATCCAAAATCTCCGTGTTCACACAAAGACTTATCTTACCTGACAACACGTCCATCCAAATCTTGTGGTAAGGACTGGATGTTGGCAATGTCTGCAACAAACAATTCGTGTCAAGAACGATGCGACGCATATCGATAGGGGGTGCGCATGTGTTCTGTACCCCATTGTTCTATGGTGTGTTCATTGATGGTGCCATTCTCCCATAGGGCATCAATTGCTTTTTGGGCCTTTTGGGCAAAAAAGTTGGCCACAAGATCTCTGAACTCTTTAAGTTCTCTCTCGGAGGTGATGCTATTCAATGCATTCATCAACTCCAATTGTGCCATCTGACTATAAGACATGTTTTTTGTTATTTTATTGAAATTATTTCAGCTTGCAAGAAAGAGCATAACGCTTCTATTTTATCCATAAGCCACGATGCAGAAACACCGCAGGAGGGCGCACAAGGCACCCTTTCGGTGGCAAAGTAAAGGAAAAAGAAAGAAATCACCAAATTTTTCTCCAACTTTTTTGTCTCTACTGAGCCAGAAGACTTTTCCGTAAGTATAAAGGTTACACTTTGGAGTAGACAAAAAAAAATGGCTTGGATATCTCGACGATATTCGAAGGGTATTCGACAACGCTTCGGAAGCGTACTCCACACAGGTGGATGCAGGTGACCCGAACAATGGAATAAAAAAAGGGGCAACGAAGTGCCCCAAAATGTTATGTTTGCTTATGAAAAAGTTGTGTGAGAGAGAGTGCTTAGAAAGAGGTGTTGCCATCGCCACCACGAGGGCCTCCGCCAAATCCGCCTGGGCGTCCCATGCCACCAGGTCTGCCACCACCCTGTTGTCCTCCTCGGAAGCCTTGCTGCATGCCTGCACGGCGGACATAAATCTGTGCGGCCTGCACGGGAGTCAGAATCTCGAGGAACTTGGGCAGATAGGCCTTATCAACGGAGAGTTGTGCTTCCTGAGTGGCGAACTGCTTCTGGATGAGTTCTGTGGCCTGTGCGTCAGTCATCTTCTTGAAGTCCACTTCCTCTTCGGCGGCTTTTTCGCCCTTGGGATTCTCTGCATTGTGACGCGCTGTCTGATAATCCAGATAGAGTACCTTGAATGCTTCGGTCTTGGCGTCGTCAAGTTTCATCTGCTTGGCGAGACGGTCAGCCATACGAGTGTACATCTCTGCAGGTGACATTCTCTGACGGGAACCGCCGTTGTCTTGTGCCATTGTGGCTACTGATACGAGCACGAATACGAGTGCTGTCAAAATCATTTTTTTCATCGTCTGTGTTGTTTTAGAGGTTTGAGTATTTAGTTGTTAGTTGTTAATTGTGAGTTTTTATTTTTTAGTTTCTTGTTTTGCGTTTTTAATTGTCAGCTTTCGATGGGTATGACCCACCCCACACTTAAAAGGTTTAATAGTCAAACGTAAAAAAAACAAAAAAGGGCAGGACGGTGTGTCCTACCCTCTTAAATATAATAATGTATCAGTTGGCTTATTTCTTGTTCTCCTCGATGAAGACAACCACGCGGTTCCAGTCGTTCTCGCTGAAGAGTTCGTCTGTGACACCAAGACCCTTCTGAGTGAGGCGGCTTGGGTCAATCTTGTAGGTGTTGACGAGCATGTCGTAAACAGCCTTAGCACGAGCATCTGAGAGACGCTGATTGAGGTCGGCTGGACCTTCTGGAGAAGCATAACCGTTGATAATAACCTTGCTCTCTGGGTGGTTCTTCATGTAAGTGGCAATCATGTCAACAGAAGGACGCTGAGATGGGTCGATGATGCTCTTGCCCTGACGGAAGATAACCACAGGAGCGAGCTTGTTGGCCTCAACCACAACTGGTTTGTCAACATACTTAATCTTCTCAACCTCCACTTCCTTAATCACTTCCTTTGGCTTCTTTGCAAGTTCTGCCTGGAGACGGGCAATCTCGTCCATCATGGCACCTACATCATAGGTCTTGAAGTAGTGAGTACCATTGGAGTTTTTGAAGTGGTAAGTGAGACCTGCAGTAAGCGTGAGCTGAGACTCGTGAACATTGAGACCAGAACCAACGTTCCAGTAAGAGATGGCTGGCTTTACTGTGAAAGTGAGAGCCTTTGCCTGACCCAGGTTGAAGTTGAAGTCAAGACCAAAGTTGGAAGTCACTGTACTGTATGGGTGATGTGTGTGCTGACGATAGCACTCACCGAGGATATAGCCCCAGCCACAACCTGCACGTGCAACAACTTCCACTGGACGTGGCTGACCCTTGTAACCTCCGAAGAAGTTGTTCAGGTTGATGAGCGCGTTGACGCCGAGATTGCCAAAGTCAAAAGCGGTCTTCTGACCATAAGCATTATATAAGAAATAAGTGGCCTTGTCGTTAGCATTGTTCGCATTGATGCCTGCGAAATAGTTAACGCTCAAACCAAGTACAGGAGTAATGTCCTTTGTGATTTCAACATTCACACCTGCACGCATGTCTTTAATCATGTTCTGACCGATAGTTGGTTCGTAAACACCACCTTGAACACCGATAGACCAGTTGTCAAAGAATTTGCTTGTTTCGATTGCCGTCTGGGCATTAGCAGCCAGAGTTGAGCCCATGACTGCAATTGCAAGTAAAAGCTTTTTCATACACAAAAATTTTTAGTTAATAAGAGAAGTAATTCTTAAAATCATTGTAAAATTCCATTGCAAAGTTAAATCTTTTTAACTCAACAAACAATTTTTCGCTCTTTTTTTTCCAAAAAACATATAAAAAAGCAGCTTTTCATCAATTGACAGACAAATGCACCTCCATGGTGGCGGTATATTGCTTGCCATCGGTGTGGGTGTAGACGAATGCTTGACGAATGATGTAGGTATTCCCTTTCGTCAGACGTCCAGGATATTGTCCCACATAGCAGCCATATTGGTCGGGGTACATCTCGGCAAAAATGGCTGCGGAGGAATCGTATCCCACGACATTGCCCGCAGTGGTGAACCAATGGCCGTAGCAGGTATTGGAAGAGGTGGATGTAGTCGTGTTGAAGTTCTTGTTTCCATTCTTGCTCACACCTGCAAACACCAAAGTACCTTCCGTGCCTGCGGAGGTGTTTCGTTTCACGGCCTTCATCTGTGCGGTGCTGACACCCAGCGCCTGGCTGATAGCATCCATATCGTACTGCACACGCACACTGGAGTATTGGCTGCTGCTATAGGCCAAATCGGCATAGAGCACCACGGTGGTGTCCTTCCTCTCATAGTCTGCTGCGTAGTCACCATAGGTGCGTGTGGTGCCCGATGCTCCACATTCCTCGAATGACACCTGGTAGGGCCACTGCTCATCGGTGGCATCACTGTCATCCCAAGGATGACGCCAGTGCTCAGTCGGTGCGCCCGTCACGACAAACCATGCCCGCTTAGTGTTTTCAGGCAAAGCCAACTCTGCCACACCTTCCTTGTCGCTGTACATGCTGCCATAAACGCGTTCGCCATCTGTCGTCTGCGCCACGAAGCCATAACGCCAGCCGGCCTTGCCCACATTGATTTTGCGATAGCCATCCGCTCCGGCAATGCCTTTGAAGTTGGCTTTCACCGTTGTGCCGCCCTTGAAGCCCTTCAACGGGATGATGTTGAAGCCATAGTTTTGAGGACAGTTCTCCGCATCGACCGCATAGGTGTTGTCGGTTCCTTCCACGTAGGTCAGTTTGGTAGAGAAAGCATTCTGGTAGTTCTTGCCACGATCGCGAAGGCCATCGATGTCCCAAGTGGCCGCACGGCAAGCGTAGTCGAACATCATCTGGTTGAAGTCATTCTGGGTGGCACCCGTCATGCGCTTGTAGGTCTCCACGGGGTCTTCGGGACGCTTGGTCTCGCGCCACATTCTGCCGATAAAGTCCTGACCATGCAGTTGGCACCAATAATACTGAATGAAGTAGTTGGCATAACGGAAAAGGCTGCTTTCATAACCCTCGTGCAGAAGGTTCAGATAAGACCTTGACACATAAGTGCCGTAGTAGCCGCTGAAGAGACCTGCCGGATATACTTGGAAAGCCTGCCATTGGGCACAACTTTCCCACCAGGCGCAGCCGCCACTGCCATTGTCGCCAAAGCCCCATTGCCAACCATGAGTGGTGCCCAAGTCGGCACTCACCAGATACTGGAACACGTGACCAATCTCATGTGCCGCCGTATGTCCGCCCTCAGCACCTGCTGCCCAAGGGGTGCAGTGGAACAGTCCCACCTTGTAGGCTTTGCTCTTCTTCGTTCCGTCGTAATACCATACTGTGCCGTCTGTTCCGGAACCATCGGCGCGCCATGCGTTTCCATCCCACGATGTCTTCACGATGAACATGCATATCTTATGCTCGTCAGTCGTTGACTTGCCTGGCTCCAAGAAGCCCAAATCTTCCACGTAGGATTTCCATATTTTCTCGCCATTGTTGAGCAGTGTCTTCACATTGACGGTGTAATTATTGTAAGAAATCGTGTTGCTCTTGGAAAGTGTCAATCCGTTCTCCCAAAAACACACGAAGTGCTCCGATTCCATCGAGCGTTGGAAGCACCATTGCGAACTTTCCTTCGTGAAATCCACGCTTGAATAAGCACTCGGTTTCACCAATGTGCGCTCCACCTTATCCATACGATAGACACCATTTGTGCGGTAAGACTTGTTCAGCTTCACCACTTTCCCATTCGATGGATTGGTTCTGTAGCGTGAGAAGGACGACTTTCCGAAGATGATGGAGTCAACATCTGTCAAACTGATAATTTCATTTTCCGTGAAAGGGTCGTCAAACTGGAACCAGAGGGTGTCTGGCTTTGTTTGGGCATTCATGTGCACCCCCATCGCTGATGTGAGGAATGTCAACATGAGAAAGACGTTGCGTTTCATAGTGTATCCTTTCTATTTTTTCATCACCGTCATTGATGACTTGCCGAAATTGACCACGTAAACACCCTTGGAGAGTCTGTTCAGATTCACCGAAATGAGGTCGCCAGACTTCTGTACATCGGCGTTGACCTCCACACCATTAGGGGTGTAGACCCGCACTTCCTGCACATCAGCCGCATCAACGACCAAGGTGTTGGCGCTAAATTTCACTTTCTTCTCTGCAAGTGTCGGTTCAATGCCCACGGGGTCATCCTCTTCCGACACGTAGAAGTTCTTGATGTCGCTCAACTCATACTGGTCGGTGTTGACCGTCATCTTTCCGTCCTTGAATTTCAGGACAGGGTCGCTTTCACCACCCAGCAGATAGTAGACTTTGGTTTCCTGAGCATCGTTCAGAATGAAGACGATGCTTCTGGCCATTGCTCCCAGAGAAAGCAGGCTTGCACACAGTAAAAGAGTAAGTTTTTTCATTTTTCGATCGCTTTTAGTTTTAGGATTTTAATAGATTTCTAACATTGATTCCGAACCAGACAAGTCCCAAGAAGAAGATAATCATGATGACCATCGAGAACGAGTCTTGCAACACGGTGTAAAGCCAAATGCTCGCTCCAAAGCACACAACGATGAAGAAGAGCGAGAGTATCATGAATGTTTTTTTTAGCCTTTCCATCTCGTTTCCGTTTCTTGAATAAGACTTTATTTGTTGAGTTTCCAAGTGAACCCGTCCTTCGTGTCCTTCACCTCAAAGCCCAGGGCGGCCAGGTTGTCACGAATCATGTCGCTAGTGGCCCAGTCTTTGTTGGCTTTGGCTTTGGCACGCTGCTCCAGGAGCATGTCGACCACCTTTCCGAAGGCCTCTTCACGGGCATCGTTCGTTCCGCCGGCAGCAGCCACCGATGCACCACCTGCCTTCAGACCGAGCAGGTCGAAGGCGAAGAGATGGAAGACTTCCTTCAGGGCTTCCAGCGCATCGGGCGTGATGGTTTCCTTTTTGTCGACAATGGAGTTGATGGTCTTGGTGGCATCGAAGAGGTGAGAGATGACGATGGGGGTGTTGAAGTCATCATACATCGCATCGTAGCACTGCTGCTTGAGAGCATTTACAAAGTCGATGCTCACGGAACCGCCATCGGCGGGTTGGATGCTCTGGAGAGCTTTCCAGGCATCGAGCAGTCTCTCCAATCCCTTTTCGGCGGCTTGGAGGGCGTCGTTGCTGAAATCGACCGTAGAGCGGTAGTGTGCCTGAAGGATGAAGAAACGGATGGTCATGGGCGAGTAGGCACGGTCAAGCTTCGGGTGGTCGCCACTGAAGAATTGCGGCAAGGTGATGAAGTTGCCGAGCGATTTGCCCATCTTCTGTCCCTCTATGGTAATCATGTTGTTATGAATCCAGTAGGTCACCATCTGTTCGCCTTGGCTGGCTACGGCCTGGGCTATCTCGCACTCGTGGTGAGGGAAGATGAGGTCCATGCCGCCTCCGTGGATGTCGAAGTGGGCGCCGAGGTACTTCCGACCCATCGCGGTGCATTCGCAGTGCCAACCTGGGAAGCCGTTGCTCCAAGGCGAAGGCCAGCGCATGATGTGCTCGGGCTGGGCGGCTTTCCAGAGCGCGAAGTCGGCCTGATTCCTCTTTTCGCCCACACCGGCGAGGTCGCGGCTGGCGTCTTTCACGTTCTCAAGGTTGCGACCGGAGAGGATGCCGTACTTGTGCACTTTGTTGTATTTATCCACATCGAAGTAAATGGAACCGTTGCTCTCGTAGGCAAAGCCATTGTCGAGAATCTGCTGCACCAGTTGTTGCTGTTCGATGATGTGTCCTGTGGCATGAGGCTCGATGCTGGGGGGCAAGCAGCCCAAAGCATCCATTGCCTCGTGGAATCGGTTGGTGTAATACTGGGCCACTTCCATCGGCTCCAGTTGCTCCAGGCGTGCCTTCTTGGCGATTTTGTCCTCGCCTTCGTCGGCATCATGCTCCAAATGCCCCACATCGGTGATGTTGCGCACGTAGCGCACCTTGTAGCCGATGTGCTGAAGGAAGCGGAAGATGATGTCGAAAGTGATGGCGGGACGTGCATGTCCCAAGTGAGCGTCACCATATACTGTAGGTCCGCAGACATACATGCCCACGTGTGGCGCATGCAGTGGGCGGAACACCTCTTTTTTTCTGGTCAGGGTGTTGTAGACGTAAAGTGCCTGTTCCATTTTTACTTTTGCTTTTGCTTTAAAATGCGTACAAAGGTACGGAGAATCACGCATATGGCAAAGAAAAAGGGATTTTTTTTCTTTTTCGCAGAAGTCACTGCCCCATAACCGGTAGTGGAGTAAACCTACAGGCGGCAGTGGAGGGCAATGCAACGGGGTTGTGGAGGATGCAGCACGCTTCTTGTGGCACATTTGGAAAAAAATTTCTTCTTTTTTGTTGTGTTTCGGAAAATAATCACTACTTTTGTGGCGCAAACATTTATAACACGTAATTCGAACGTAATACCGATGCTGAAACTAACCCGCAGGATCCTTGCCGTCATTTTCTGGTTAGGAATCACCCTTTTGTTCCTCGACTTCACGGGAACCATGCAGTCCCTCCTCGGATGGATGGCGAAACTGCAATTCTTGCCCAGCGTGCTGGCGCTCAACGGCATATCCGTCGCGATTGTGCTGGTGATGACGCTCGTGCTAGGGCGTTTCTATTGTTCCGTCGTCTGTCCGCTCGGCGTCTTGCAGGACTTCTTTGCATGGATAGGCAAATGGCCCATCTTCCGCAAGAACAAAAAGGCCAAGTTCGCCAACCGCTACAGTTACTCGAAAGAAAAGAGATGGCTGCGGCTCACGGTGCTCGTCCTGTTCATCATCATGCTCGTGGCAGGCTTCAATGCAGGCATGGTACTGCTGGCCCCCTACAGTTCCTACGGACGCATCGTCTCATCGTTCATCCGACCTCTGTACATTGGCATCAACAACCTGCTGGCACAATGGTCGGAGGCAAACGACAACTACCTCTTCTATCAGGTGGAACAGCATGACAACCCACTCATCCTGTGGGTCATCGCCGGTGTGACAGCCCTCATCCTTTTCGTGCTTGCCTTCCTGCACGGCCGCACCTACTGCAACACCATCTGCCCCGTGGGCACCGTGCTCGGCTACATCGCAAAGTTCTCGCGACTGAAAATGCAGGTGGATGAGGACAAGTGCATCAAATGCGGCCTTTGCGAGAAAAACTGCAAGGCAGCCTGCATCAAGGTGGAGAAAGGGCAGCCCGTGCTGTTTGACTACACGCGGTGCGTCACCTGCGGCGACTGCCAAACCGTATGCAGCAAGGGAGCACTACATCTGGCACCTGCGAAAAACCAAAGTGATCAGAGCACTCTGATTACTCCGAATAATCCGGCCAACCCAAAAGAAAACGACATCACTCGGCGTTCCTTCCTCGCCATCACAGGCACAGCTATTGCTGCCGCCACCCTTGAGGCACAGGAGAAAACCACCGACGGAGGACTGGCCGTCATCGAAGACAAGAAGATTCCTCAGCGCAAGACCCCGCTCACTCCTCCGGGTTCGCTCTCGGCAGCCAACTTGCAGCAGCACTGCACCGCATGCCAACTCTGCATTGCCAACTGCCCCAATGGTGTGTTGCGTCCATCGACCGATATGGCACACCTCTTGCAGCCCGCGATGGAATACGGCAAAGGCTTCTGCCGACCCGAATGTACCCGTTGCGCAGACGTCTGCCCCGCTGGCGCCATCCGCCCCATCACGGTGGAGGAGAAGACCGCCATTCAAATCGGTCATGCCGTGTGGATCAAGGAGAACTGCCTACCTGCCTCGCAAAACCAGAAGTGCGGCAGTTGCGCCACCCACTGCCCTGCCGAGGCCATCCAGATGGTACCCATCGACAAGAGCATCAAGCAGAACCCCGACGACGGACAATGGTATGACGGCGACGGCAACAAACTGGATTGGCGTGCCGTGAACGACCTGCTCCGTATCCCAGTGGTGGACACCGAGAAATGCATCGGCTGCGGCAAGTGCGAGTACCTCTGCCCTGCCCGCCCCTTCAGTGCCATCTATGTAGAAGGGCACGAAACTCACCGAGAAATCTGAAAATATCTTCAATTTTTCAATCCTTCAATTCTTCAATTTCTCATGAAAGATATCAACAGAAGAGACTTCCTCAAGATAGCAGGAGCCGCCACTGCAACAGCAACCCTTGTGGCTTGCGGAAACAAGGCTGGCAACGAATTGGGTGACCTCGACCCCGCTGGACACCATACAGGGCCGATTCCAACGGACAAAATGACCTATCGCACCAACCCCAACACGGACGACAAGGTGTCTATTCTCGGCTATGGCATGATGCGCCTGCCCAACAAGCCCGTCGCCCCCACCAACGACCCCAGTGCACCAACTCCTGAAGAGATTGACCAGGAACAGGTGAACAAACTGGTGAAGTTCGCCCTCGACCACGGGGTGAACTACTTCGACACCAGCCCTGCCTATTGTCAGGGACATTCGGAGGAGAGCACGGGCATCGCCCTCAAGGCATCTGGCTACGACCGCTCAAAGTTCTACATTGCCACCAAGTTGAGCAACTTCGCCCCTCAGCAACAAACGTATGAAGAGGGTGTGAAGATGTTCCAGAACTCGCTCAAGTTCCTGCAAACCGACTACATCGACTACCTGCTGCTGCATGCTGTCGGCGGAGGGGGCATTGAGAACCTCAACAGGCGTTTCATCGACAACGGAGTGCTCGATTACTTGCTGGAGCAGCGCGAGAAGGGAGCCATCCGCAACCTCGGCTTCTCGTTCCACGGCGACGTGGAGGTGTTTGACCACCTGCTGGCCAACCACGACAAGTACCACTGGGATTTCGTGCAGATTCAGATGAACTATGTGGACTGGAAACTGGCGAACGAGACGAACCCAAGCAACGTCGATGGAGAATACCTCTATGGAGAACTGGAAAAACGGGGTATCCCGGCAGTCGTCATGGAGCCGCTTCTCGGAGGTCGCCTCTCGAAAATGCCAGACCACATCGTCGCCACGCTCAAGCAGCAGCGTCCAGAGGACAGCGTGGCATCGTGGGCATTCCGCTACGTGGGCACGAAACCCAATGTGCTCACTGCCTTGAGCGGCATGACCTACATGGAGCATCTGGAAGACAACCTGCGTACATACAGTCCTTTGGAACCACTCAGCGAAGAGGAACAGGAATGGCTCGAAAACGAGATTGCCAACCTCTATGTCTCCTACCCCACCATTCCCTGCAACGACTGCAAATACTGCATGCCTTGTCCTTACGGATTGGACATCCCAGCCATCTTCGTGCATTACAACAAATGTGTGAACAAGGGCAATGTGCCAGAAAATCAGCAGGCAGAAAACTACCGCGAGGCACGTCGTGCCTTCCTCGTGGGTTACGACCGCGCCGTGCCAAAACTGCGCCAAGCCAGCCACTGCATCTCGTGCGGCAAATGCGTTCCCCATTGCCCGCAGAACATCCGCATCCCGATGGAACTGCACCGCATTGACGATTTTGTAGAAAAACTAAAACAAGGAACACTATGATACAACCTCTATTCCTCGGTCTTGGATGGCCTGAAATCATCGTCATCCTCCTCGTCGTTCTCCTCCTCTTCGGAGGCAAGAAGATTCCTGAACTCATGCGTGGAGCAGGGAAAGGCGTGCGCGCCTTCAAAGACGGCATGAAGGAAGTGACCACCGACGAAGACATCGACAAGAAAGAAGAAAAACAATCAGAACAGTAAATCACTTTGACTTTTTGGGATCATCTTGAAGAACTGCGCCATGTGCTGCTACGATGCATCATCGTAGTGGCACTCTTCGCTATCCTCGCCTTTGTGTTCAAGGACGAGGTCTTTTGGGTAGTCTTTGCCCCGAAAAGTCCTGACTTTCTGCCACGCATCTTTGGCAACACGCCTGACATACAACTCATCAACACCGAACTGACGCGCCAGTTCATCGTCCATATGATGACCAGTTTCTATGTCGGCATCATCGTGGCAGCCCCCTACATCATCTTCGAACTGTACCGCTTCATCGCCCCCGCCCTATACCAAAACGAGCGGCGTTTCTCCACGCCGCTCGTCATTGCTTCTTATCTGATGTTCATGCTGGGCATCCTCTTCAACTACTTCATCGTCTTCCCTATCACTTTCCATTTTCTTGGCAACTATCAGGTGGACAGTGCTGTCGAAAACCTCATCAGCCTTGAGAGTTACATCGACATGCTCGTTTTCCTAAGCCTCGCCATGGGAATTGTCTTCGAGATTCCCATTCTTTCCTGGTTGCTCGGCAAACTCGGCATCCTCCATCGAGGACAAATGCAACAATTTCGCCGACACGCCATCGTCACCATCCTCATCATCGCCGCCATCATCACCCCCACTTCCGATGCCTTCACCCTTGCCATCGTCTCAGTTCCCATGTATCTGCTTTACGAACTGAGCATCCTGTTGGTGCCACGATATCGCTGAGGATTTCATCGGCATAGGGTGTATGAGATACTCCATGCTGATACACTCCGCATCTTACTCCATATCATTCCTCCATTTGGTGACAGTGTCCTGGCTATCCATGAGAGCGTTCATGTCTTTATCTTGTGTGTGCGTCTGTGATGAATCACACCGACTCTGTTTTCATCTCTTTCCGCCGAATATGTTCCTCGTATTCAGCCAACTCTCGTTCACCGACATGTGCCAATCCATAATGCTCGTCGTGCTGGCTGTAGTCCAATCCAACCTTTTCACTGTAAACAGAGACGCGCATGGGGATAAGCTTGTCAATGAGTGTATAGCCTACCCAGCTCATTCCAAACGTATAGACAAAGACAATAACGATGGCCAGCAGATGATATAGGAAAATCACAAAGCCATCCCATGTGCCGGCAATCAGTCCTTCTTGGATGAAAATGCCTGTGAGCACCGTGCCGAAAATACCACCCGTACCGTGAGTCGGGAACACATCAAGGGCATCATCAATCTTCGAGTGTGAACGCCAATAAACGGCGATGTTACAGATGAGCGTGATAACGAAGGCGATAAAGATACTCTGTCCTACAGTCACATAACCTGCCGAAGGCGTAATGGCCACCAGACCCACGACACATCCCACAGCAGCACCCATCGCTGAAGGCTTGCGGCCACGTAGACAGTCGAAGAATATCCACGTCATCATGGCTGTCGCTGAAGCCGTGTTAGTGTTCAGGAACGCCTTAATGGCCTGTCCGTCAGAATGGAGCGAAGACCCTGCGTTGAAACCAAACCAACCCAACCACAGCATGGCGGCTCCCAAAAGGACAAACGGAATATTGGCCGGTTCGCTATTTCGGGTGTCTGCCTTACGTCCACCTAGATAGATGGCTCCAGCGAGAGCCGCCACACCTGACGAGGCGTGAACAACGATACCACCAGCAAAGTCAATCACGCCCCACCGCATAAATAGCCCCTCTGGATGCCATGTCATGTGAGCCAATGGACAATAGATGAGAAAGAAGAAGAATATCATGAAAAACATGTAGGCAGAGAAGCGCACACGTTCAGCAAACGAACCCGTGATGAGCGACGGTGTGATGATGGCAAACTTCATCTGGAACAAGGCGAACAAAGCCAATGGGATGGAAGCACCACCTAATATATTTCCCGCAGGTGTGGTGTAAACCGCACCTCCCACGTTGTGAAACATCGGGAAGGTGAGCGGGTTACCAATAATGCCACCAATATCGTCTCCAAAACAGAGCGAGAAACCGACAACCACCCACAGCACCGAGATGAGTCCCATTGCGATGAACGACTGCAACATTGTACTAATTACGTTCTTTGCTCCTACCATGCCACCATAGAAAAACGACAAACCCGGTGTCATCATCAGAACAAAAATAGTGGCTGTAATGAGCCATGCCACATCGGCAGCCGAAATGACAGACCAATCACAATCAAAGGTAGGCTCGCCTACGAATACTCCAGTTAAGGCAATCAGTGTCATTGCCGTCATCAGAATTATCCAACGTTTCTTTACTTTCATAATGTAACTCTCTTTTTCTTTTATATTACTTTGTACAATTGTTATTTCGATGTCACGGTGCAAAGTTATATCATTTTGAATAAACATGAAAGAAAATTACTCAAAATGTTTTCTATTTAATATAAAAGACTTCTTTTTGAAATATATTTTTCAATATTTACATCATAATGAAAGCTTTTTGTTAATAATTACTTTTATTTTGACACAATAATCAAAAGATTCTTTTTTATGATAATGTATATCATATACAGACAAGGGCTGACACATTTAAAACCTCAATGTGTCAACCCATGCACCCTCTCTATATGACAAACTTCCTGCCGATGTCGCCCCACCTGTTACAACGAGGCTAACCCTTTGAATACAAGATAAGGGTCATGTGTAATGGGACAAGAGATGTCTTCAGCAAACTCGAACGTGTTACCGCCCGTGATGAACACATGCAAGTCTGGATATTCCTTCATGAACTGGCGGATGTAGCCCTCCATCTCAAAACGCGCCCCATTCACAGCCGCAGAAAGCATATGGGTGCGGGTGTCGTACCCTAATAGAACAGCCTCCTTTTCTGCCTTAATCTGAGGGAGAAGTGCCGTGTGTTCGTGCATGGCGTTAAGCCTCAACTGTACACCCGGAGAGATGGCACCACCAAGTAAACGGCCATCAGCCGAAAAGAGATCATAAGTGATACAAGTGCCTGCATCAATGATGAGTAGCGTGTGGTCTGAGTCTTGAGCAATTGCACCAATATCTGCCGCCCAACGGTCAGCCCCATATGTGGGAGGGACTTCCATCACTGGTTTGACGGGACATGGGACAGATGAGGTCAACCATATCACTGGAATGTCCAGATGAGCCAATGCCTCTTTCAGCTCCACATCTTCGCCTGCCACCGTGGAAAGGCGCACACCGTCAATAGGGAATGCCGCCAAGAGCCGCACGAAAGTCTCCTTCCACGGCTCACAACGGCGCTCAAAATGCACGATATCCGTGTCCATCACCGCCAGTTTGGCAGATGTATTGCCTATGTCTATCAGAAGTTTCATAAGTCATTTTGTCGATTTCATCGAAGAACTTGAAGCGGTTTTACCATGAGCCGCCGCCACCGCCACCACCGCCGCCGCCGGAGAAGCCACCGCCACCAGAAAAACCACCACTGTCGGAACTATCATGGCTGATGGTGCTGATGGCACGGTTGGTGGATGAGTACAGACTGCTAACCATGTGGGAGGTGAGATCGTAGCCATCGAGAGGTGATACTGTCCGATACCACTCTGGCTGCTTCACGTCAATGTCCTTGAAGAGTCGAGCCCATTTGACGCCTAAGCCAAATACCATGGCGTAGGGCAATATCTTGTAGAAGTATTCGGGGTCGTCATGCTGCAGGGCTTCCAGACGTGGTTTCTCTGCCGTCTTGATAAACTCCTTGAAGCCTAACAAGCGCCCACACATCTGTACACGATAGTCGGTATCGATGTTGAAATGACCGATGGATTCGCCTAAGAGGAAGCACACCACGAACATGACGACGCTCAACCCTTTCCCCATAGGAGCACCATAAGCAAGAATGGTATATATATAAGTCAAGCACACGATGCACATCACTACTGCCTTGCCTAAGAAGATGAGCACTTGCTTCCATTTGCTTCCAAAAAGGTCTTTGTCGCTGTTGTACAGACGGATGAATGCACCTACCGTGAAAGGCAGCGCCCACAATAATGCAGCCGTAATCCACTCGTCCCAATCAAATGTCTCCAGTACGGAGTTGGTGGCGAACATACCGGTGGTGGACAATATCAGGAAGAAGTAAAGGAAGACGGGCATTCCGTATGAAGACAGCGCCTTGTCACCCTTGAAGCTCTTCTTCAGTTCCGTCTTAAAATCATTCACAGCTGTGGGACTTTCCGCCATGTGACTCAAATTGGCGGTCTGATTGCCCCTGAAAAGGAGCTTCATCATCTTTTTCTGATAACTCGGAGCATCATCAGGCAAGTCCCTCAATTTGGTCAGCACCACCTCCGTCCTTTTCAATACAGGGCCTTTTTCTTTCTCCTCGATGCTGATATATCCTTGCCCTGCAAGCCATGGTATCATCGAAGCCATATCCACCGTATCGACACTATCATCTATGATCGTACCCATCTCTGCACTACAGATGTCATCAGGCGGATAGAACTCTATCACCTTGACAGGCTTCTTTCTCTTCGTCTTGAAAAGAAAGAAAACTATCAATAGGATGAGCATAATAGAAACAGCAAAACTGATGTAGTGGAGCACATGATTGGCGGAAAGCACATCCTCATAATATCCCTCTGGTAGTTTAGCGTAGAGGGTGATGCCGTGACGAGGAGGAATGTTCACAGCCCTACCATAAATGGAGTTTGGGGTCGCCTTGACCGTCAAATCCTTCACCAGGTTGAGGGTACTTCCATAGACTCCGCTATACACCTCCAAACGCTGCTGTATATCGGCAGGAAGGGGTTTCTCAAACTCAACCTTGAAGCTGAAAGTATCGATGCGTTCGTTGAAGTCGGTGCCCAAGATGGTGTGGAAAATGTAGTCGTAGTTGGGACGGCGATCTTCGCGGTAGATGTATTTGTAACGGATGACGTATCGGTGATCGCCTGTCACTTCATGCCATTCGCTGCCAATGCGGATGACGCAGTTGTCATCATCACTGTCCTCCGTCGTATACGCTCCTCCTTCCACACTGACGCTCTCCACTTCACTCCTATAATGAAATTCTTTCCAATCTCGCACCACCTGTCCTTGGTTGACTTCGGGTGTCGTCCCTTCATCCTGCGAAACATCATGTGTCAACTTGAAAGTAAGGGGAATATAACGATAGATGCCATGACGAGGTTCCTCAAAGCAAACATCGATAATCTCTGTGACATCCCATACATTATCGGGATGCACCACTGCATGCACACGGAAGTTCTTGTAATAGAATCCGCCTCTGTCCGCTCTTGCTGTCAACGTGATCGCCAAGAGAACAATGAGCCATAAAATCCTACCTTTCTTCATCTTCCTACAATTTCACATTCACAACCTTGCGTTCTTGTTCATTCTCCACTTGATACATAGGCAGCGCCTTAAATCCAAACATGCCTGCCACAAGGTTCAGGGGAAACATCTGACAGCTGTTGTTGTACTGTCTCACACTCCCATTATAGTAGCGACGAGAGAACGCTATTTCCTCTTCCATCTTGGATAGCCTTTCCTGCAAATCCAAGAAGTTCGTATTCGCCTTCAATTCAGGATATTTCTCCACCACGACCAACAACGACTGGAGAGCATCACCAATCTTCACTTCGCTATCAATCGTCGTGTTCAAGTCACCTTTTTGTGCATTCATACGCATCTCGGTCACTTTCTGAAGCGTTTCCGTCTCATGCTTAGCATAGCCTTTCACGATGTCCACAAGATTGGGAATCAAGTCATAACGCTTCTTTAGGTAAACATCCATCGTAGAAAATGCCTCGTTCACCTTGTTGCGTAACTGCACCAAACTATTGTATGTCAACCCAACAAACAATACGAGCGATACAATGACAGCACAAATAATCCATAACGTATATCCCATATTCGAATCAATTTAAGTTAAGTCGTTTTCTATAAACTGCATCAGGCGTTCCACAGCCTCTGCCTCGGGAATGTTCTTCTCGATGCAGGTCTTCTGCTTGTAGAGCGACACCTTACCCACACCTGCACCCACATAGCCATAATCGGCATCCGCCATTTCACCAGGACCATTCACTATGCAACCCATGATGCCAATCTTCAAAGTGGCAAAACGCTTGTCTGTCTTAGCACGTTCGCTCACAGCTGAACGTATCTTGGCTATGGTCTCCTCCAAATTATACAGCGTACGTCCACAACCTGGACAACTGATGTATTCCGTCTTCGTGAACTTGATGCGTGCTGCTTGTAGGATAGCATCTGCCAATTCTGTCAACTTTTCCTCAGTAAAACCAGCGTTTTTGATAATGAGTCGATGAGCCAGCTGGTCAATGAAAAGGGCACCCACCGTCATGGCGGCTTTCAGTTGCAATTCTTCCCAGTCTTCTTCGTGGAACTCCACCGTCACCGTATCATCAGTAATGGTGCTCTTTACTTTTTCACGAAGAAAAGCGCATTCTTCGATGGAATCGACCAATTTCTTTGCCACAGGTATTTCCCTTTCTGGAGCTTCCGACAAGGATACACGAATGGTGTCTCCAATGCCTTCACAGAGTAAGGCACCGATTCCAACGGCACTCTTAATGCGTCCATCCTCACCCTCTCCTGCTTCTGTCACACCCAGATGCAAAGGGAATGCCATACCCTCTTTCTCCATCTGTGCCACCAGCAAACGAACGGTACGCACCATCACAACGGTGTTGCTTGCCTTGATGGAGATGACCACATTGGGGAAGTTCTCACGCACACAGATACGCAAAAATTCCATACATGACTCCACCATTCCTTCAGGTGTGTCACCATAGCGCGACATGATGCGGTCGCTCAAAGAGCCATGATTCACACCGATGCGAATGGCGGTGTGGTGTTCCTTGCAGATATTCAAGAAGGGTACAAAGCGCTCGTCTATTTTCTTGATTTCATCGGCATATTCCTCGTCTGTATATGCCAGTTTCTTGAATGTGCGAGCAGGGTCAACATAGTTACCAGGATTGATACGCACCTTCTCACAAATCGTGGCAGCAGTATCAGCTACAGCTGCATTGAAATGTACGTCTGCCACCAAAGGCACCATGTAACCATCAGCACGTAAAGCATCGCTGATGTTCCGCATGTTGAGCGCCTCACGCTGTCCTTGCGTGGTAAAACGCACGATTTCACCGCCAGCATCAACAATTCGCTTGGCTTGAGCCACAGAACCTTCCGTATCCATCGTGGAGGTATTGGCCATCGATTGTACACGGATGGGATAGTTGCTACCTATCATCACACCACCCACACAGACATCTGCGGTCTTTCTTCTCTGATAACCCATAAAAAAATGTGTTTGATTTTCTATACTCAATTACACTTGTAAGCGAACTTCACTTCCTTCAGCTCTGCATTCGCTTTCTCTATCTTCTGACGAAGACCATTTTTGTAAGCCGCGAACTTTTCAGCCAAAACCTCATCGGAAAGTGCAAGCATCTGCACAGCAAGAATGCCCGCATTGAGGGCGCCATTGATAGCCACCGTCGCCACAGGAATTCCTGGAGGCATCTGCAACATAGAGTAAACAGCATCCACACCATCCAGTACACTTCCTTTCACAGGAACACCGATGACAGGCAATGTGGTGCTGGCAGCAATCACACCAGGAAGAGCAGCTGCCATTCCCGCGCCAGCAATAATCACCTTGATGCCGCGAGCCTTTGCGCCTTTGGCAAAAGCTTCCACTGCATCGGGGGTACGATGGGCAGACAATGCATTAATCTCAAACGGTATCTCCATTTCATCGAAGAACTTGGCAGCCTTTTCCATAACAGGAAGGTCTGACGTGCTGCCCATAATAATTGACACAACTGGTTTCATATTCTATTCTTTTTAATGTTACATCCAACCAATCAATATAAACGTCATCGTACAGATATATCCGATGCCAAACCCCACCAACACTTGTGCCAAACTATGTTGGCGCAAGATAATACGACTGGTGCCCAAAGCGCCAGACAGCAGCAACAAAGCACAGAAAGGCCACATCGGATTATAAAAGAACAAGACACTAAACGCATTGAGCGCTCCCACCAGACCTCCCATGCCTACCATGTGAGTGCTGACTTTCCACCACGCATTAATCGTGATACAAATAATTTGGCAAATCAATGCAGACATCACCACGCCACGAAAAAACATGGCCATATTCATTTTCGTCATGATAACCAAACATGTGGCATAACTAAGCAATGCCACGACATAAGGCATGTGGCGGTGCTCACGGTGGCTCAACTCGAGACGAGTCCATTTCTTAAACATACGGAAAGTCGTGATACCCAATGTGGGTACAAAAACCGTAAAGAAATAGACCAGCGCTATGATGAACAATTTATACCCCCATGGCAACATCTTCAGATAACTGAACAGAAACAGGCCGAAGAACACCCACAACGGAGCGTACAACGGCATGAAAAGCGAAGAAAGCACCTTCGCTATATTAATCAATGTTCTGTTTCTCATTCTCTTATCTTTTATACAACGATAGTCAACCCTTCAACGATAGAAACTTGTCTACGTCTACGGTCTCAACCTTTCTTTTTATCCACGACGGTTTCCCACGGGAGGAATCCCCATCTCTGCACGATATTTTGCCACTGTGCGACGAGCCAACGCCACTCCTTTCTTCCTCATCAGTTCCACGATTTTATCATCAGGATAAGGAGCCATTTTATCCTCACCATCGATGATTTCCCTGATAAGTCCCTTCACCACTCGCCCATCTATTTCCTCTCCTTCTGAATTCTTACGCGTCAGTTTAAAGAAGTCCGAAAGAGGATAGATACGTCCATCCAGAAGCACACACTTTGAATTGCAGACACGTGAGACGGTTGACACATCATACCCCGATAACTTAGCTACATCCTCCAACACAAGGCGCACCTTGTCATCTTCCTCTTTCGTCAGGAAGAAAGCACGTTGCAGAGTGATGATCGCTTTCATGGTTTCGTAAAGAGTACGCCGACGACGCTTCACAGACTCAATAAACATCTGTGCCGCCTCTATCTTCTGGCGCGTATAAAGCATTCCCTCCTTCTCTCCGCGTGTAAGTTTCGATGGATTCGCCTGATAAGTTTTCAATTGCCCGATGTAATCACGGCTCACATGCAAGCGTGGAACCTCCCCACTATTCAACCTCATCTCAATATTACCTTCAGGGTCTGTTTCCACGATGAAATCAGGAATCTGTGTCTGAACTCGGTCGCTCGTGGCCTCACTCAGAGCAAATCCTGGATAAACATTCAATTTCTTGATGTCCTCAAAGAGCGCATCCACCTGCAAACCAGACAGCCCCATCTTATTCTTCAGGCGTTCCTTGTTTTTGTTGATGAACAAATCATAGTGGTCGGCAATGAGTTTACGTTCCAACCGCAACATCTTCTCCTTCAATGCCGAAACAGGATTCTCTTCATTATTCAGCATCCGGTCAATCTGCAACAACAAGCACTCTTGTGTGGAACGTGCACCAATACCAGCAGGATCAAAACTTTGAAGAATCTTCAACACCCTCTCCACTTCCGCTTCCGACACATACAAATACTCCTTGAACGACAATTCATCGGCAATAGTTGGTATCGGCCTATCTATAAAACCACGATTGTCCAGTGAACCTATCAAATAGGTCATCACCTTTTTCTCGTCTTCGCTCAGATTGTAGTTCATCATCTGGGCTTCCAGATAATCGATAAAAGAGCCGCTATCCCCCAAAGGAAGCTCGTTACGTTCCTCCCGGCCTCCTCCAGCAACATACACAGGCAGATCATCTTCCGCGTATTTCGACAAATCGTCTGTATGCTCTCCATCTGAATCGCTAAAGGGATCCAGCCCCGTGTCATTCAAGTCAGCTTCCACGATAGAATCGCTGTTTTCATCGTCCACGCGCTCATTAGGGGCACCTTCTTCAAGGGCAGGATTATCCAGAACTTCTTTTTTTACACGCTGCTCAAACTCCGCAATAGGCATCTCTAGCAACCGCACAAGTTGAAGTTGCTGTTGAGAAAGACGGAGTTGTTGCTCTGCCCGCTGCGTCTGTGTCTGAGACAACGACTGTGGCATAGAATCACATTTTTTTTGCAAAGTTAGACAAAAACATAAACAAAACAACAAAAGGATAGAAAAAAATGACTATCTTTGCCCCAAAATAAAAAAGCATGGAAGACTTCGTACATTTACACGTACATACTCAATATAGTATCCTTGACGGACAGGCTGCCATTCCCAAACTGGTGGACAAAGCCATCAAGAATGGTATGCGTGGTATGGCTATCACTGACCACGGCAACATGTTTGGCATCAAGGAATTCTTCAATTATTGCAGCAAAGTTAACAAGGGGAAACCAGACAGCGAGCGGTTCAAACCCATTTTTGGATGTGAAGTGTACTGTGCCCGCAGAGACCTGCACTCAAAAGAGAATAATGCCACCGACAAGAGCGGATGGCACCTCATCTTATTGGCCAAAAACGAAGTGGGTTACCACAATCTGGTGAAAATCGTGAGCGAAGCATGGGTTGACGGCTACTACCACCGTCCACGTACAGACCACAAATCCATCGAGAAACATCACGAGGGACTGATCGCCTCTTCAGCATGCTTGGCGGGAGAGATTCCACGCTACGTGATGCGTGGACAAATGGAAGAGGCCGAGAAATCCGTCCAATGGTTCAAAAATCTCTTTGGCGACGACTTCTACATCGAACTGATGCGGCATGAGGTGAAAGACCCCATGCAAAAGGCCAACAGGGAGACCTATAAAGAACAGAAAGCCATTGAGCCCGCGCTGATTGAACTCGCCAAAAAGTACGACGTCAAGCTCATTTGCACCAACGACTCCCACTTTGTCGACGAAGAGAATGCGGAAGCGCATGACCGCTTGCTGTGTCTATCAACGGGCAAAGATTTAGACGACCCCAACCGAATGCTTTACAGCAAACAGGAGTGGTTCAAGACCCGAGAAGAGATGAACGAGGTGTTCAAGGACATCCCCGAGGCTCTGAGGAACACGACCGAAATTCTTGACAAAGTCGAAGCGTATAGTATTGACCATGCCCCCATCATGCCATTCTTTGCTATCCCGGAGGACTTTGGAACCGAAAAAGAATGGCGGCAGAGGTTCTCCGATGAAGATATCTTCAACGAGTTCACACGAGATGAAAACGGCAATGTCGTACTCTCGCAGGAAGATGCTGAAAAAAAGATTAAAAAGCTCGGTGGAATCGACAAATTATACCGTATCAAGTTCGAGGCGGACTACCTCAAGAAAATCACTTACGATGGCGCAAAAAGGCTCTACGGAGACCCCATCCCAGAGAACGTGAAAACGCTGCTTGACTTCGAACTGCACGTCATGAAGACGATGGGCTTCCCTGGCTACTTCCTCATTGTGCAAGACTTCATCAACTCTGCCCGCAAGGAATTGGATGTGTGGGTAGGACCCGGACGTGGCTCGGCAGCAGGAAGTGCTGTGGCTTATTGTTTGGGCATCACAAAGATAGACCCCATCAAGTACGACCTTCTGTTTGAACGTTTCCTCAATCCCGACCGTATCTCTCTGCCTGATATCGATACTGACTTCGATGATGACGGACGCGGCAAGGTGCTGCAATGGGTCACCGAAAAATATGGAGCAGAGAAAGTGGCACATATCATCACTTATGGCACGATGGCCACCAAACTCGCCATCAAAGACGTGGCTCGCGTACAGAAAGTGCCACTTTCCGTTGTGAACACTCTCTGCAAGGCTATACCTGATAAACTGCCCAACGGCAAGAAGATGAACTTGGCGAATGCCATCGAATGTGTACCAGAACTGAAAGATGCCGCCACTTCGCCCGACCCACTTCTGAGAGACACGATGCGGTTTGCACAGATGCTGGAAAACAATGTGCGCAACACGGGTGTGCATGCTTGTGGAACCATCATCTGTCGTGATGCCATCGACGACTGGGTACCTGTAAGCACTGCCGACGACAAAGAAACAGGCGAAAAACTGAGATGCACACAGTATGACGGCCATGTAATAGAAGAGACAGGCCTCATCAAGATGGACTTCCTCGGACTGAAAACGCTCTCACAACTAAAAGAGGCTGTCGTCAACATCAAGGAAAGTCTCGGCATCGATGTGGACGTCGACCAATTCGACATCACTGATCCTGCCACCTATCAGCTCTACTGCGACGGACGAACCATCGGCACGTTCCAGTTTGAATCGGCAGGTATGCAGAAATATCTACGTGAACTACAGCCCACGGTGTTCGAGGATCTCATCGCCATGAACGCCCTCTACCGTCCTGGGCCAATGGACTATATTCCCGATTTCATCGATAGAAAACAAGGAAGAAAACCCATCACGTATGACATTCCTTGCATGGAGAAATACCTCAAGGACACCTACGGCATCACGGTCTATCAAGAGCAAGTGATGCTCCTGTCGCGTCAGTTGGCTGACTTCACCCGAGGCGAAAGCGATGCTTTGCGAAAAGCAATGGGAAAGAAGAAGAAAGACATCGTTGACGCGATGAAACCGAAGTTTATCAAAGGCGGTGAGAAGAATGGCCATGATCCCAAAGTGCTTGATAAAATTTGGAGCGACTGGGAGAAGTTCGCCTCTTATGCCTTCAACAAGTCCCATGCCACATGCTACTCGTGGGTCGCTTATCAGACCGCTTTCATGAAAGCCAATTTCCCGGCACAATTTATGGCGGCAGTGATGAGTCGTTCACTCGACAACATCACCGAAATACGCAAATTGATGGACGAGTGCAAAGCCATGGGCATCAACACCCTCGGACCCGATGTTAACGAGTCAAGACATAAATTCTCCGTCAATTTCGAGGGCGACATCCGCTTTGGCATGGCCGCAGTGAAAGGTGTGGGAGAATCAGCCGTACAAGCCATCATCGAAGAACGCGAAAAAAACGGCGTATACAAGTCCGTCTTTAACTTCTTTGAGCGTGTGAACCTATCACAATGCAACAAGAAAAACATTGAAAACTTAGTCATTGCAGGCGCCTTCGACTGTTTCAAAGATTGGAAAAGAGAAACCTTCTTTGCTCCTGGTCAACGACAAGGAGAGACTTATCTTGACGTGTTGGTGCGCTACGGCAACAACTTCCAGCAAGACAAGCACCAAGCCCAAACATCCCTTTTTGGAGGCATGGATGTCGCAGTCAGCCCTCCACCCATGCCTAAAAATGTGCCAGAATGGGGAAATCTGGAACGCCTGAACAACGAGCGCGAACTTGTCGGCATCTACCTTTCGGCTCACCCGCTTGATGAATACTCCGTCATCCTCGACTACATGTGCAACACACGCCTGAGCCAGTTGGAAGAACAACGGGAGGAACTGTCGAAGATGGAAGCAGTGACTGTCGGCGGCATTGTCACTTCCGTGCGAACCGGAGAAAGCAAGAACGGCAGCCCATACGGCATCGTCAGGATGGAGGATTTTGTTGGCAGTGGCGAGCTCCCTCTCTTCGGCCGTGACTGGATAACCTATCGGAACTTCTTCGTAGAAGGCGCCACCTTGTTCGTCACGCTCAAGTTTGAACCCAACCGATTCCGTCCCGGAGTCTACAACATGAACATCAGCAACGTGGAACTGCTGGTCGACGTGAAAGAAAAAGCTATCCAGAAAATCACGTTCGACGTGCCACTCGACCAACTGACACCAACCATGGTGGAAGACCTGGCAGAAATTGTACAAGAGAACCCCGGCAATGCTGAACTTGTTTTCAACATCCACTCTACCGACAACAACAAATTGTCACTCATGGCACGGAAAGTGAAGGTGAAGGTGGAGAAGAAACTGATACAGTACATCAGGGAGCATAATGAAATCAGCATCAGAATCAACTAAACATATTATTAACCCTAAAAACTTAACATTATGGTAATCAACGATTCAAACTACAATGAAGTCTTGGCACAAAACAAGCCAATGGTACTCGATTTTTGGGCAACTTGGTGCGGTCCTTGCCGCATGGTAGGTCCTGTCATTCAAGAACTGGCCGACCAGTATGAGGATCAGGTCATCGTAGGCAAAATCAACATCGAGGAAGATGCTGACGACCTCGTGGCGCAGTTCGGCATCCGCAACATCCCCACCATCATCTACATGAAGAATGGCGAGATTGTTGACAAAGTGGTCGGTGCAGCACCCAAAGCCCAACTCGAAGAGAAACTTAAGGCACTCCTGTAATGAGCAGCATTGATGACGAAATCCTCCGCGGAGCCGAGGAAGACGCTAAAGAAGTTGCCTTCATCCAAAACTACATGGGTACGGAAAACCGTGAACTGTTTACGGAAGAAGACATCTACTACTGCCTTGACGTGCTTTTTGAGTACCTCGACAAGCTCAACGACAAGGCGGATGCGGACGGTTTCATCGACATCGACACCGAAGAAATCGCCCAGCACATCCAGAAGAAGGCAAAAAAAGAAGGCATGGGTCCTTACGAACTCGATGCCCTCATCCTTTTGATTGATGCCGAACTGGAATACAACGAACAACTTCCAGAGTGAGAAGTCTCAGAACTTCACACTTCTACTCTCATCCATCTCCTCCTCAATGGTGACCTTCACGGCATCGTCGGGGAGGAGATTTTCTATCAGTTCCGGCCACTCCATGAAGCAGACATGGCCCGAATAGACATAGTCCTCATAACCGATGTCCATTACCTCCTGCAGATTCTTGATGCGGTAGAAGTCGAAATGATACAGGGGTTCCCCTTGGCCGTCCACATACTCGTTCACGATAGCAAACGTAGGGGAGTTGATGACATCCTCCACACCCAACGCTTCACATACCGCTTTAATAAACGTCGTCTTGCCCGCGCCCATCTTGCCGTAGAAGGCAAACACCTTCCTGTCGCCCATCGCAGCCACAAACTCCTGAGCCGCTTTTCCTATCTTTTCTAATGATGCAATCCTTATTTCCATCTTTTTCACATCTCTTTTTGTGGTACAAATTTAGACAATTCTTTCGAACCCGCCAAACAAAACCCACACAGAAATGTCATTGTACACAGAAATCACAGAAAACACAGAAAGTCAACTCAAGAGAACTCAAATTCTTCCCTTGCTCTTCATCGTGACAAGGGGCACAAGCATCTCTTCCATCGAGATGCCTCCGTGCTGGAAGGTGTTGCGGTAGTAGTTGACGTAGTAGTTATAGTTGTTGGGATAGGCAAAAAAGTCGTCGTTTTGGGCAAAGATGTAGGCGGTGCTGATGTTGGGCGAAGGAAGGAATGCCGCCTTGGGAGTTTTCAGCTCATACACCTGTTTGGGGTTGTAACTCAGGTTTTTACCCAGTTTGTAGCGCAGGTTTGTGTTGGTGTTCTTGTCGCCTATCACCTTGACGGGGTTGTTCACACGGATGGAACCATGATCTGTCGTGATGATGATGCGGGCATCCGTCTTTGCCAGTTCCTTGAAAAGGTCGCGCACAGGTGAGTTGTGAAACCAGGAGGCTGTGATGCTGCGGTAGGCACGTTCGTCGCTGGCCAGTTCGCGCACCATGCGAGACTCTGTACGGGCATGACTGAGCATGTCGATAAAGTTGATGACCAGCACGTTGAGGTCGTTTCCCATCAAGTTCTTGAACCGCTCCACAATCTTCTCCGAATCCGAAGAGTTGTTGAGTTTGAAGTAGGAGAACGTGTCTTTTCTGCGGTAGCGGTCGAGTTGTGTCTGGATGAGCGGTGCCTCGTTCAGGTTCTTACCCTCTTCCTCGTCTTCGTCCACCCATAGGTTGGGATACATCTGGGCTATCTGACTAGGCATAAGCCCCGAGAAGATGGCATTGCGGGCATATTGTGTGGCCGTGGGGAGAATGCTGAGATAGAGTTGTTCGTCAAACACGAAATCATCTGCCAACTCTTTGGATATCTCGCGCCACTGGTCGTAGCGGAAATTATCGAACACCACCAAAAAGACCTTTTCACCGCTGTTCAGCAGAGGGAATATCATCTTCTTGAAGACATCGGGCGACATGAGCGGACGTTCCTCGCTACTGCTCACCCATTGCAGGTAGTTTTTCCGCACGAACTTGGCAAACTCGTTGTTCGCCTCCGCCTTCTGCATGTTCAGCATCTCCGACATCTCGCTCCCCGTATCGGAGAGTTCCAGTTCCCAGTAAACCAACCGTTTATAGACTTCTTTCCAGTCTTCCAATGTGTAGGAGTCGTTGATTTGCATGCCAATCTTGGAAAAGTCCTGCTGGTAACCCGTGTTGGTCACCTCGGCCTCTATCTCACGCTTGTGCAGATGCTTCTTGAGGGTCAGAAATATCTGGTTGGGATTGACGGGTTTGATGAGGTAGTCAGCAATCTTGGAACCGATGGCCTGATTCATGATGTTCTCCTCTTCACTCTTCGTCACCATCACGACAGGAATGGTGGAATTGATTTCCTTGATGCGCGAGAGGGTCTCCAAGCCGCTCAAACCCGGCATGTTCTCGTCCAGGAAAATCAAGTCGAACGACCGCTCGCGACACAGGTCAAGGGCATCCTGGCCGTTCGTTGCCGTAACGACCTCATATTCTTTCTTTTCAAGGAAGATGACGTATGCCTTCAGCAGTTCAATCTCGTCATCCACCCACAGCAATGTTCCGTTCATATCTTAAAAAATGAAATTGTCATCTTCCCAGTCTTCTTCCTCTTCATTCTCCTCGACTGGTTCAGGAAGTTCAGTAGGCTCGTCCAAGCTGGTAGGCTCGTCAGCCTTGATTTGTAGCGAACCGATGCGGTCGAAGTGCTCATCATAGAAGTCGAAGTAATCGGCGAAACTAAGTCCACGCATCAGTTTCTTCAGGTTCTCCTCGCTAATGATGAAGCACTTGAGTCCGCCGAGTTTGTAGGCCATATCTGCATTGTTGAAGAGACGGTGCATATAGATGTAGGCCTCGTCGTAGTTGAGGAAGGTGCGCACCTGCATCATGTCTATACCATCACCTCGTTCTGTGGTGATGTCGAAGTTACGTACAGTAAAGGCGGTGAAGTTGTACCTCGCCATCTCGTAGAGAAGTTGATTTTCCTCGATGGAATCGCGTTCATAGGCTATCACAAACACAAAGTCGCAGTTCTTCTCCAAACTGAAAGTCGAGTCGTTAGCCAGCGAATCAGCATCATCGGAAAGTCCACGTCGCCGTTCCCAAATGCTGCCCATCTCAAACTTTCCTCCTTGCAGGATGCGGCCTTCCTTCAAGCCCTTTACATACAAACCTGCTAATTCGCTTACACTTGACTGCGGATGCTGCTCCACCAATGTCTTCAAGTCGCTCATGAAGTGCTCGCGGTCGCCCAGTTCCAATTTGCTCAACGCCTCCAGGAACATGAATCTGGCTCTATTGGCTCCCTCTGGATACTCTTCCGCCATCGTCTGGCTGTTGCGAATCACGGTCTGATAGTCATTGCTCTGGAACGCTTCATAAGTAGCCGTATAGACCGAATCCTCTATCTGCTTGCCATATCTCCCCTTATACTCAAAGTTCGGGTCGGCAATCCGCTTCCCATGTTCATTATCTGGATATTCTGCAATCAGTTTCTGACGGTAAGATTCTGCATCTTCCTGCCGCCCCTGCCTTGCATAGAGTTGGAACATGTTATAACAAACCTCGTCGATATGTTCGAAGTCGGGGAAGTTGAGCAAGATTCTCAAGAACGTCCGCTCTGCTAACGGGAAATTGTCCATGCGGTCTTTATAGATTACTGCGGAGCCATAGAGTCCCTCCACCAGAGCCGCATTCGATGCTGCCATCTGCTCCTCCGTGAAGGGGATGTCCTTCAGGTAATATTCTGGCCGATGCGGGTCATTTGCATACTCCTCGGCTCTGATGGAATCTTTTTCCGCCTTGGAGACTTTCTTGCCACTATTGGCTTGCAAAAGGCTATCTTCCACTGCCGCAATGCTATCGCGCACCGCCTTGGCACTGTCTGTCAGTTCTTCCTCGTTGAAATCGCTGAGCACCGTCTTATTGTTACGTCGCCAATCATCGGCCAAATCACGTTTGCCCCACTTCTTCTCAAACTCTCGTTTACCAGCCTCCACCGTTGTGGGATTATAGAAATACCACACAGCCGTCTGCTGCTGCCCAGGTCTATTACGATTGATTACCCCTTGCTGATTGGCACCTGTTCCAGTCCGCTGCCCATTTCCTGTAGATTGTTGCCCAGCCTCTGCAGCCTTCCTCTCCTCTTCCTTCTCTTTCTTTTTCAACTCTTCAATCGTCTTCCGGATTTTTGCCATCCGTGTCACAGAGTCAAGTTGAGCCATCATCTGCAAACTATCCTGCAACTCCACGGCCGTGGCATACGGCAACAACTCCTCCAGAATTTTGCTCCGTTCATCCACTTCACGGTAGTTATCGTGGTCTTTATCAAACAGACCCAATGCCTGCGAATAGCATTTCTGTGCATCCACAAACTTTTCTTTCTCCCAATAGAGCTGACCCAGATGCAGTAGCACGACACCCTTCTCTATGCCATTGCGGGTACCCTTGTCCACACCATCCTTATATGCCCAGATAGCATGCGTGGTGTCGCCCTGAGCCAAGTATATATTACCTATAGCATAATACACCTGATCCAGATAGTCCTTATTCTTCGGGTTCTTGGCCATTGTCTTCAGTTTACGTATCATCTGCTTCGACTTCCCCTTCGACATTGCCTCTGTCATCTGAATACGGGCATTAAATTCTATCTCATAAGGCGGATTCCTCCGTATCACTTTCCTAAAATACCTGTATGCCTCAGGATCATGCCCTATCCGGTGATACAACTGACCCAACAACATGTACATTCTCGTCTTTTCAAGACTGCGATGAGTGCCATGCAAGGCACTCTCCACATTCAAGATGGCCTCTGGATACTGCTTCTGCCGCAACTGCATATCTGCCAGCACCGAAGCCTTCAGTGGCCCCAACTTAGTGGGAAAACTGTCACGTTGCACCCGTGAAATCAAGTCTTCAGCATCGTAGAACCACTCCAGTTCGGCATAGCAACGTGCCTCCAACAATCGGGCACGAGCCACCAAGTTGGGCTTCGAGAAATACAGACGTTGGATATATGCGAAGGTGGAAGCCGCCTCCATATATTCTCCCTTTCTGAACTGCGCCTCACCCATTAAGAACCACGCCCTCCACAGGAAAGGATTGTACTCCTTTTGACTCAGCCAGATTTTATCCTTAGCGGTCTTTGCACGGTTCTTTTTCCATTCGGGACGCGCCGTGATACTATGGGTCTTGATGGTCTTCTGGCACTTCTCCACCGCACGGTCGAAGTTGCTGGCACCTATTTGAGCGGTCGCCTTGTTGCCCGTGATGTAGAGGGGAATCACTTCTGTAAAATTGTCTTTGTTGCCCTCTTCCTGCAAGAGCCTTCCCTCTTTATAAGCCTCGTTACCATTGAAATATGTATTGTAGCGTGCCTTGAAACCTTGGATATTACGAGTCATAGGCGTGTTCTTCTTGCTCGTACACGCCACCAGCAGCACCAGCAGTGCCACCATGCTCAATGATATGTATCTGAAACGCTTCAAAGCGAAAGAAAAAGCAGTTTATCCTTTTTATTACAATAACTTATAACGATAAAAGAGCCTATTTATTGCACACAAACCAGTTAGGTCACCAACTTGATGCACATCTGACGACAAAACAAGAATCAATGCCGGCATCATCCTGTTTTCTGTTGCAAAGATACATTTTTTTGACAAAATCCAACAGCTTTTTGAGAATCTTCGAAAAATAAGATGTATCTTTGTCCCCATCATTCACCTAAAAAGAAAGAAAAATGACCTCAACAATGCCTATTGACGGCAAGTTCCAACTGGTGGAACTTCCGTATGCACCGAAGGCGTTAGAACCCGTCATCAGTGCAGAAACTCTGAGTTTCCATCACGGGAAACACTTACAGACCTATGTGAACAACCTGAATGGCTTGTTGCCAAACAGTCCCTACGACGGAAAATCGTTGGAAGAAATCGTACAGAAAAGCGAAGGAGGCGTGTTCAACAATGCAGGACAGATATTGAATCACAACCTGTACTTTACGCAGTTTGCCGCACCGAAGGACGACAACATCCCAACGGGCAAATTGGCCTCTGCCATCACAGCACAATTTGGCTCATTCGAGGCCTTCAAAGAAGAGTTCGAAAAGAAAGGCGCTACGCTCTTCGGCTCAGGTTGGGTGTGGCTCGCAGCAGATCAAGATGGCAAACTGTCTATCACCCAAGAAACAAATGCAGGCAATCCCATCACCAAAGGACTTACTCCATTGCTCACTTTCGATGTGTGGGAACATGCTTACTATCTTGACTACCAAAACCGTCGGCCTGCCCATCTCAGCGAACTCTGGAAAATCGTGAACTGGGATGTGGTGAACAGCAGGTATGCATAAACGACAAGGAGTATAAAACACAAAAGGGACTGCGAATCGCAGTCCCTTTTGTTATCCTCGTCTTTCCCCCACAATCAGAAAGGCTTCATCCTTCAACTCATCAGGCAATTCTACTGCACGTAACTGCAAAGAACGTAACCAACCTGCCACTTCATCATCCCGCATAGTGTAAAGAACATCACGAAATTCCTCGATTTCATCGGAGGAATAGGCATCACTACCCCTTCCTCTGAAGCGGTCGAGTTCTTCATCATTATAATACTCTATCTGCTTGCTCACAGCAGCCAAAAGACTCTCCTTTTCACATGTCTCATGCTGTCCACAACACTCCATGTCCTCCACTTGCTTGAGACTAGGAAGGTCTGTGACTTCTCCTCGTTCCAACTGCTGTTTCAACTTCTTCTCACGGAAAAAACCCGCAACCAAGGCAACAAGGCCCAGCACAACAAGTCCGACAATCAAGTAAATCATGACAATTCCTCCATCTCAAAGCCAACACTCCTCAAGTCTTCCCAGTAACGCGGGTAAGACTTTGTCACCACTTGAGGATTATTGATGACAACACGTCCTTGACACATACAAACTGGCGCAAAAGCCATCGCCATACGGTGGTCTTCATAAGTGTCAATGGAGATGTCAACAGATTCCATCGGATCAGAGGGCTGCTGTACACCATCCCACAACAACTCGCTATCATTTCTATCTTCAATGAAGAAACCCAACTTGGCCAACTCCACTTTCAAGGCCTCAATACGATCTGTCTCCTTTATCTTCAGACTCTGTAAACCCGTGAAATGAAAGGGAACACCCAACATACAACAGGTCACCACAAAGGTCTGTGCCAAATCGGGCATTTCCAGAAAATTATAGTCAAGACAAGAAACACACTGACCGTTCTTCCTCAGCACCACTTCATTTTCCCGATGCTCAGTACTAACACCCAACATCTCGAACACTTCCGCACCGTGGCTATCACCCTGCAAACTCTCAACAAATAGACCGGGCAACACCACTTCTGCATTGTTGTTTGGTGCCAAAGCGACCATCTCATACCAATAACTAGCTGCACTCCAATCACTCTCCACATAGTAAGGACGCTCCTGATAAGAAACTGAAGCCACCTCAATAGTCCTTTCATCGAGCCAATCAGCGTGAGCACCAAAATCCCGCATGATCGAAAGTGTCATGTCTATATAGGGACGACTGGCGATTTCATCGGACAATTTCAGCAGTAAACCCTTCTTCAGTTTCGGTCCAATCATCAATAATGCTGATATGTACTGCGAACTCACATTTCCTGCCAAACTCAATTCTCCACCTTCCATGGATGGATGCCCCGTGATGCGCAAGGGGGGAAAACCTTCCCTCTCCACATACTCCACTTTTGCCCCCAATTCACGCAAGGCTTTCACCAAAATACCAATAGGGCGTTGCTTCATCCGTTCACTACCCGTAATGACATGAGTGCCTTCGCTAACAGCCAACAAAGCCGCCGAGAAACGCATCGCTGTACCTGCCGCACCAACATCCACCACATCTGGACGGCTACTTAACCACTCCAACATTGCACGTGTATCGTCGCATTCACTCACATTCTCCACACCAACATTAGTACCCACTAAAGCATTAATAACCAACGCACGGTTACTAATGCTCTTCGAAGACGGCAGCACAATCCGTCCCTTGAGTTCACTCGGAGCCACGACCTCTATTCTCATAATTCATCAAATTTTCGTGCAAAGATAAGGCTTTTTTCATTTTATTTCCCTACATTTGCCCACAAATCCTTGATGAAACCCTACTATTCATACAGATGAACAAACTGAAAACATACATTTTCTTACTCTTCACTCTTTTCCTGCTCACATGGACTTCGTGTGAGAAACTGGAAATACCAGAAAAAGAACACACGTCCCAACAAGAGAAAAAGGATGGACAAGGCAACCAACAGGAAGAGAAGGAGGAGCAGGAAGCAGAAACCCCTCCACAGGAGGAGCAGGAACCAACTGAGGGAAACGAGGACACGAACCCTACACCTCCCGGCTCCCCAGATGAGGAGATGGACCCCGACTTGGAAGAACTTATCTATGACGTGATGACACGAGGCATTAGCGAAGAAACAGCCTACACCGTCTACGACTTCAAGGTCAATATCCCCATTGTGCTTGAAAAAGGCACTGAAGGCGCCATCGGCTGGAAAGATGCTTATGTAAAAGGCTACATCGTTGGATACGTGAAGAAAGGTGCGGCATCCATGAACAAAACCATATTTGGTGTTGGCGACACAGACACAAACGTCGTCATTGCTGATTCCCCCGATGAAACCGACTACAATCAATGTATAGCCATCGATTTAACTACTTCCAGTAATAAAGCCAAAGCCACTCGCCAAGCACTGAACCTTAAGAACCATCCCGAAAATCTTGGCAAGAAAGTAATCATCTTTGGCAACATTGAACCGTGTAAAGGTGTATTGGGTATGGTGAACGCTCGTGCCTGCACCTTTATGGACAATCCCCTAAATTGACATCTCCAAACAGACAAAAACATATCACCCTATTGCCTATATAGGTAACGGGGTGACAAAAAAGAGAGAGACACCCTCAGGATTTCTCCTGAAAGCGTCTCTCCTCTAAGAAGGCGGCGACCTACTCTCCCGCATTGCGGTGCAGTACCATCGGCGCGCCCGGGCTTAACTTCTCTGTTCGGGATGGGAAGAGGTGGAACACCGGGGCCAAAGCCACCTGAATATGCCTTGCGTTATCCGTCAATTGA